>Ga0308157_10001047_pt1 | contig 66345 bp, 49 predicted proteins | sample PhyBR1_FD_201035 | JGI IMG/M metagenome (GOLD analysis project Ga0308157, IMG submission 201035) | Phyllosphere microbial communities from UC Gill Tract Community Farm, Albany, California, United States - DLSLB.R1 | ecosystem: Host-associated > Plants > Phyllosphere > Unclassified | place: USA... | reverse complement strand
ATGACTGGCTTTGGCCAGGCTCACCGCGAAACCGAGCGCTATACCGCCACGGCCGAGCTACGCTCGCTCAACTCCAAAACCCTCGACCTGAGCCTGCGCCTGCCGCGTTTTCTGCAAGCCCACGAGCTTGAAATTCGCCAGCAAATCACCAAAGCCCTGCTGCGCGGGAAGGTCAATTTCAACTTCGATTTTAGCCGCCCGGCCAGCGCTGGTGCGGCTCCTAGCCTCAACCGCGAGGCGCTGCTGGCAGCCTACCACGAGCTGGCCGGCGTGGCCAACTCGCTAGGTATCAAGCCCGGCGAGGAAACGCTGCTGGCCGCCCTGCGCCTGCCCGGCGTGGTGCCCACCGCCACCGAAGCGGCCCAGGCCAGCCAGGCCGAAGCCGGTGCCGACGAGCCCACCTGGGCCGAGCTGCAACCGCTGCTGACCGAAGCGCTGGCCGCCATGCAGCAGTTTCGGCAGGATGAGGGCCAGACGTTGCAGCAGGAGATTTTGAGCTACGTCGGTACCATCCGGCAGCAACTGGCGGCCGTGGAGCTGCACGACCCGCAGCGCATTGCCCACGTGCGCCAGCGCCTGACCGCCCACCTGGCCGAGCTAACCCAGCACGAGCAGTTCAATGCCACGCGCTTCGAGCAGGAAGTGCTCTACTACATCGAAAAGCTCGACATTGCCGAAGAAAAAGTGCGCCTAGCCGCTCACCTCAGCTACTTTGAGCTAGCCACCCGCCAGCCCGACGAGGCCGTGGGCAAGAAACTGGGCTTTTTGGCCCAGGAAATAGGCCGCGAAATCAACACGATAGGCTCGAAAGCCAACGACGCGACCGTGCAGCACCTCGTGGTGGGTATGAAAGAGGAGTTGGAAAAAATCAAGGAGCAGCTTAATAATATCCTATAAATAAATCCGGGGGCCGCGCAACTGCGTAAAGAAAAAATCAAAAAGTCCTGTATCATTCCCGGTAGTTTTTGCATTGTTGCCGGAAATAAAAACCTTTTTTAGGCTCCGTTTCTGATAATAGTGCTAAGATAAATCATTTGCTTGTGATAGTATAATGCTGTTAATCAAGGTGGTAAATGGAAATAAATCAGTTTAAAATCCGTATTAACCTGCCTTAAATGAGCAGAATGCATTTTTGAACAAACGTCACCTTTTGCATGTAACTTAGTTCCCGAAACAACGCAACTACTCCTCTACCCGATACTATATACCCACTTACGCTCATGAAAAAAATTGTACTCTTGCTGCTTACCAGCTGTGCCAGCCTGCTAATGGCGGCCCGCCCCGCCGCCGAGATTGAGCTAATTAAGAAGCGTGTGCTTAGCGAGCGCGTAGAGGTGCTCATTCCCAAAGGCTTCGAGGTGATGACCGAGCAGCAAATGGATTTTGCCTATGCCCACGCCAGCAGCCGCCCCAGCGTGGTATTCACCAACAACAATCTGGTGTCGCTCGCCTTCAACTACTCCGACAACGATGCCGACCAGGACATGGTCGAGATATACGAGAACAACTTTGCCAAGGCCTACCACAAGCAGTACAACAAGGCTACCTGGTTTAGCGAGGGGGTGAAAGAAGTGGGCGGCCGTAAAGTGGGCTTTCTGGAATATATGAAGCCTGAAATGGGCCACGAGGTATACACGCTCGTGTTCTTCACCGATGTGCAGGGCAAGCTGCTCATCTGCACCTTCAACTGCGCCGACCGCCAGAAGCCCGAGTGGGAGCCCCTGGCCAAGAAAATTCTGAACTCGCTAAAGGCGAATGGCTAAGCGACTAGCCTATCCTGCGTGAACTACCTGGTTTTTAGTTTTAGAGTGACTTATTGAATTAGTTAATTATGCATTAAGCTGCTTCGGCAGCACCCGACGCAGAGAGCCCCGGCCAATTGGCCGGGGTTTTTTGTGTGTAAGCTATTTGGTGGCTGGCCGGGCGCCCAGCTCATTTAGAAAATCATGGGCTAGCCCGTAGGCGCCCGCGAAGCCGGCCAGCGACAGGGCCGTTGGCCGGTCATTTACATCGTGGTAGGCGAGGCTGCCGCCGCGGGTGTAGAGAAAAAAAGCCGGCACGCCCGCCTCCGAAAAGGGGAAGTGGTCGGAGTTGGCCGCCCGGCCGCGGGCCGTGAGGCGCGGCAAGTAGTGGCGGGCCTCGTTGAGGGCGGTGAGGCGGGCGAAAGCCGCTTCGTGCACGCGGCCGTTCACGACGGTGGCGCCTTCCTCACCGGTGCCCAGCAAGTCGAGGTTAAGCAAAAACTTGATGCTAGCCAGCGGCACCAGCGGGTGCTGCACAAAGTAGCCGGAGCCCACCAGCCCCGCCTCCTCGGCCCCAAACAGCAGAAACACCACCGAGCAGGCGGGCCGGTTTTCGGGCTTGGTGTAGTGGGCGGCCAGCTCCAGCAGCAGGGCCACGCCGCTGGCATTGTCATTGGCGCCGGGGAAATATGTCTGGCAGCCCATCATGCCCAGGTGGTCGTAGTGGGCCGACACTACCAGGAAGCTATCGGGCTGGGCGCTGCCTTTGATAATGGCGGCCAGGTTCTGGGTTTGGTAGTTGTGGATGAGCTGGGCGTCGAGCTGCACGGTAGCCGTCCAGGCGGGTGAGCCAGTGGCTGGCTGAAACTGGTGTAACATTGGCTGGGGCAGCGCCTCTAGCTGGATTTGCGGCGCCTGCACCGCCGCCAGCGAGGCAGTTAGCTTTGGCACAATCCGCAGCACGGCGGCGGCAGAGTCGATGCGCGCCCGCGCGGCGGACGGTAAGTGCCCGGCTTGCTGCACGTATTTATCGAGCAGCACCACTACCCCAGGTCGGCGGCTTTCCGCTAAAAATTGCTGAAAAGCGGGCGAATTGTTCACCGTAGCGCTATCTAGGTAGTAAAGCCGGCGGCCGCTCAGGTTGCCACCGCCGGAGCCGGGCGCGGCTATAAAATCTTGCCCCGGCCGCAACTGCTGCTGCGGCCCAGCCCCGGCTGCGAAGCCATGCTCCAGCCGCAGCGCCAGCTTGCCCGGAAAGGTGTTCACGTCCAGCGTGAAGGGCTGGGTATAGTTGGGTGCCAGCGGGGCTAGCCCCAGCTGGTGCAGCCGGCCGCGCAGGTAGGCCGCGGCCAGGTGCTCGCCCTGCTGCACGTAGCCGCGGCCCCGCATTTTTTTGGAAGCCAGCGCCTCGATGGTTTGGCGGGCGCGGGGTAGGTTGGGCCCGGTGGCCTGGGCGGGCGCCCGGCCGGGAAGCAGTACCAGGACTAGCCCCAGCCCGGGGCCCAGGCGCAGCCCGCGGCTGGCCAGCCCCGCCCCGGCTAGCCCCAGCAGCGTGCCCACGGCATCGCTCAGCAGGTCGGTCCACTCGGCGTGGCGGCCGAGCTGCATGGCGTATTGCAGCACCTCGATGAGGGCGCCAATGGCGAGGCACCCCAGCAGCACGAGGCTAGCCGGGTGGCGCCGGCGCGGGGCGGCCCACAGCCCGGCCAGGCCCGCCAACCCGGCAAACACGCCCGCGTGCGCCGCCGTGTCAAACGACAGAAATTTCCACTCGGGGGTGCGCGGCATTTCCTGGGCCGGGGTGAGGGTGAGCACCAGCAGCAGGGCTAGCCACAGCAGGGCGAGCGGGCCGGCGAAGCGGTGAACGAAGGTTTTCATGGCGGATTGGGAAAGCAAAAAAGACCGTCATGCGCAGCACGACGGTCTTCCAACTAAGCAAAGAGCAGGCTAGGGGCTAGGCGCCCACCAGCTCGCCGTAGGCCTGGGCCGAGAGCAGGTCGGCAATCTCGCCCTGGTTGGCCACTTTCATCTTGATAATCCAGCCCTCGCCGTAGGGGTCCGAGTTTACAGTTTCGGGCGCGTCGGCTAGCTTGGCATTTACTTCGAGCACGGTGCCGCTGATGGGGCTGAAAAGGTCCGAAACCGTCTTCACGGCCTCTACCGTACCAAACACGTCGTGCTGGGCAATGTCTTTGTCCACGGTGTCGATATCGACATACACGATGTCGCCGAGCTCGCGCTGCGCGTGGTCGGTGATGCCGATGGTGGCCGTGTCGCCGTCCAGGCTAATCCATTCGTGGTCTTTGGTGTAGTGCAGCGTGGCAGGAATGTTCATCGGAAATAAATGTTGGGTAAGCTTCAGCTGGCACCGCAGGGCCAGGGGTAGAAGTAAGGCAAAAGTACAGTCGCGCCCTGCTTACTAGGCGTCGGCCAGCGCAAGCTAGCCTCACATTTTTATTGCAGGCTGTAGCGCAGCAAAATGCCGCCCTCGGTGGTGGCGTTGCGGAAGGCATTGCTCACGCGGGGCTGGGTGATGGTCTGGCTGAAATAGAACTGGAGGTTCAGGCGGGCATTGAGCAAATAATCGACGGTGGGGCGCAGCTGCACTTGCAGCGAGCCGTTGGTAATCTGGCTGGTGGCGGTGCCCACCACGCCCGCCACGGCCGGCGAGCCCAGCGCCGCTGGAGTGGTGCTAGTAGCCGGCGTCGCTGCCGCCCCCGGCACGGGGTCAACCGAGCCCAGGATGCTGCGCTGGATGGTGGCGTTGTCGCGAATGCTGAGGTCGAGGCGGCCGGTGAGCGTGTTTTTGAGCACGCGCTGCTCGCCGCCCACCCGGAAGGGCAGCTTGAAGCCGGTGGCCGCGTAGCCCAGGCCCACCACCAGCTCGGTGGTGCGCAGCTCGGTTACCTGGGCGTTGGTGACATTGAGGGCCACGGCGCGGGCGGTGTTGTACTGCACGCGGCCGGTTACGTTGTTGGTCGTTTGAAAATTGACCCCTAGCAGCGGTGCCATGCTCTCGACGAGGCTTATCTGGCCCACCACGTAGTAGGGCACCACCTGGCCGGTGGCGTTGGACACGAACGCCGTGGCCTGCGACGGGCCAAACTCGGGCTCCCGCTCGTAGAGCGTGGAGGTGGTGTAGCCGCCCAGGTTGTAGAGCGACGAATACACGTGGCTCAGGGTGAAGGAGCGGAACACGTTGCGCACGCCCGGCAGGTTCGAGAAGCCGTCGTACTGAATGTTCCAGTTGGGCAGCGGAATCACCGAGAAGGGGTTAAAGGTCTTGGCCTCGTAGTCATCCGACGACTTGCCGTGGTAGGCGTCGAGGAAGCTTTGCAGCAGTACATCCTGCGAGTTGTAGCTGTAAAGGTTCGTGGCCTGGTTGGTATAGATGTCCGGCGTAGCTGGGGTAGTGGGGGTAGCCTGGGTGCCCGGCGTCGTGATGACCGAGCGCACATCCGGCAGGTTCCGGGCTTGTAGGCGCTGCTGCACAATGGCGCGGTTGGCGACGAAGCGCTCAAAGGCCTTGCTGGTTTCGCCGTTAGCCCCGAGGTCGCCGAAGAGCGTTTGCACTGTAATGGTGCTCACGCTGTACGAGCCGGTCCCCAGCGCCTGGGTGCGGGCCAGGCGCCCGTCTTTGAAGGGGTTGAGCGTGCCATTGTTGATGTAAGCTACGTTGTCCACGTCGATAGCTTTGCGGTAGTAGGCCTCGTTGTTGCGCACCTTCTGGCTACGTAGGTCAAGCTGAATATTGAAGCCCCGGAACGGCTCCAGCGTAGTGCGGGCCGTAAAGTTTTCGGTCAGAATATTGGAGAGCGGCGTGTTCAGATACTGGCTCTGTTCGGTGTACCAGCCGTTAGCGTTAGCTAGGTTGTAAAGCTCGCCGGTGGTGTACTGCTGACCCAGGATAAACGGAATGCCGGGGGCTAGCCCGCCGCCCAGGCGGTTATCCAACCCAAAAAAGCGGGTAGCCGGCGTGTAGCCGGGCAGCAGCGTACCGCTCGACTGCGCGTAGGTGAAATTGAGGCTGCGCGCCGTCATCACGGCCCGCAGCACAGCCTTCACGAATCGCAACGGGTCTTTGCGGGCCGTGTCGGGGGCAGTGGGGGTGGGGCGGGTAGCCGGCGCGTTGGGGTTGTTGGGGTCGGGCTGGGCCGGGCGCGGCGCGGGCGGCGGCGCGTTGTTGATGATGTTGAGGAACCGCACTTTGTTGTAGAGCTTCACCAGGTCAATCTTGCCGTTGGCGCTCAGCTCGCGGTTGTTCTGCACCGTGTTGCCGATGGTCGTCGTTGAGGTGTCGCCTACCACAAAGGGGTTAGCCGGCACGCGCAGCGCCGTGGAGGCCGCCTGCCAGGTGTAGTGCGCCGTGTAGCGGGTGTCGGCCGAAAGCCAGTCGGTGAGCGGAAACTTATCCAGCGGCAGGCGGTAGGTGAGGGCGATATTCTGGTTGAAGTTGGTGGTGCGGCCGCCGCGCTTGAGGTTTTCCCACTGCTCGGCGCGGTTGTTCTGGGCCGTGGTATTGTCGCCAATGCTCTGGCCCACGCCCTCGTCAATTACGCCTCGGTTGGTAGCCGTGTAGTCGAGGGTGAGGGCCTTGGTGAGCGCCCAGCTCATGTCATAAATCCGGTTGATGTAGAACGACTTGTAGAACACACCCGCAATGCCCGCCGTGGTGGGCAGCTGGCCGGGCTCAAGCACGCGCTGCAAAAAGCGCTCGTTGTAGCGCCGGTCCAGGTCGGTGCGGAATGAGAAGCGCGAGGGCAGCGGCGTAAAGTTGATTTGCTGAAAAATCTTGAGGTACGGGTTGTCGAGCGCCTTTATGCTGGCTAGGGGCGTATAGTTGCGCGGGGTGGTCTGGTAGAGGTAGGCCAGCGCAGCGGTGTACGACTGCGTGTAGTCGCGCTGGGTGTTGATGTCGGTGTGCAGGCGCTCGGTAATGGCGTAGCTCACGGCCAGGTTTTCCACGTCCCAGGGGTGGGCAGTGGTCTGGGTGGGGGCGCGCTCCTTGCGCACGTTCAGCACCGAAATGCTGCGGGTGGTGGTGCGGTCCACCACCAAGCTCTTGTAGGCAGCGGCGTTGGCCGCCCCATCGGGCCGGTTGCCGGCGGTGAATTTTTGCAGGCTCTGCTCCAGCTTGGTGTCGGGGTCCAGCGGGTCATACTGCGGCGTAATGGTCTGGCGGCCGGCCTGCACCAGCACCGGCACCCGCAGGCGCAGCTGCTGCGGCAGCAGCTTGTCGGCGGCAATGGTGGCGTTGAGGTCGCCGCGCAGCACATCGGCCGTCGAGCGCTGCTGGGCCTTGTCTTGCAAGCCCCCGAAGCCCACACCGATAAACGAGCCGGTAGCCGTGATGTTGGCCAGGTCGGCCAGCTTCACGTTCAGGCGGGCGTTGGCAGCCCAGCCGCCCTGGTTGTCGAAATCAAACACCCGAAACTCGTCGGCCCACAGCGTCACGCTCTTGTCGCTGGCATCGGTATCGGTGCCCACGTTGGTGGCGGCTGGGTTCAGAATACCAATCATGCAGCCCTGCACCTGCGAAAGGTCGGGGTTGCCCACAATGGTAATGCTGGCGCCGCTGGCTAAGGTAGTGGTGAAGGGCTGCGTAAACGGAATGTTCTGAATATTGCGCTGCGACTTGGCGTCGATAAAATCCTGCAGCGCCAGGTCCACGTTGTTCACCTCGGGCCATACATCGGTCTGCGCCGTTTGGCCGGGCTGGGTCACTTTCAGCGGCAGCGAATACTCGTAGTAGTTCTGGCTGTAGTCGGTGCCGATGCGGATAAAGGCCCGCGTATCGCCGTCGTTGAGGCGGTCCGAGCTGTTGGCCTCGGCGTGAAAATACATGCGCAGGCGCTTGTAGCGCAGCAGGTTGGTTGCCAGGTTTTTGTAGGCTGCCTTGGCGTAGCCGTCGCGCAGGCGGGTCACGGTCAGGCGCAGGCTCTGCTCGTTTTGCTGGCGCGATACGGCCGTCGAGCCGTACTCTATGTCGCGCGTAATATTGGGCGGCACCACGTACGGAATGGCGCCCGTGGGCGTGGCGCCCGGCGCCGTGGCGCTCGCCGCCGACGGCCCGTTTTCCTCCACGCTCACCGTCGACACGGCAAAGGCGTCGGCATCAGTGGCGTTGCCAATGCCCGGTACCTGAATGCGTGGGTCCACGATGCGGCTCAGGTACTGGCGCCACTGGTTGGCCACAAACTGCGGCTGCACCATGCGCAGCACCACCGGCTGCTGCCAGCCGGTCATGTACAGGCGCATGAAGCGAATATTCTTGAAGCCAAACGGCTGGCCGCCGTTGCCCTGCACCCGCCCCGGCTGCCGGATGGGGATGCGGAACTGGTACCACGACACCTGGTCGCCGTTCACCAGCTTGGTTACCTTGTCGGTGATGTAGCTGTTGCCGCCCACGGCCAACTGGCCCGGCTGCAGCGGCATGGTGTACTCGTAGTACTGCTCGGTGGTTTGAATCACGTTGTCGCGGTTCAAATCCTCCTTGTCGGGATAGGCCGAAGAGCTGAGCTGCGAGTTCTCGGGCGAGTTGCCCTCGTAGTTGTCGTAGTCCTTGTAGCGGCCCAGAATCTGGGTGCTGTTGGCGTCGTATCTAGGGTCGAGGTGGTGGCGGAAGTTGTCGTTGGAGGGGTCGGCTAGCCCCGCGTAGTTGGGGATAGTGCCAAACTGCGCCTGCTCGTCGGTATCAGTCAGGCCGTCGAGGCCAATGTCCTGGCTAGCCCGCGCGCCGGGCGTCGCATTGAAGGCATCGAGCAAAAACTGCTGGTTGGTGACGCGGCCGAAGGCCGTGCGGCGGGTGTACCCGGTGGTGTCCTGGCCGGGCACGGGCAGGCCGTTCTCAAACTCGTGCTGGCCCTGGTCGCGCAGCACGTCCTCGCTCACGTTGCCCAGGTTCAGTACTAGGTTGCCGCCCGTGGTGTTGGGTGCATCGTTGCCATCCTGGTCGGTAATGTTGACCCGCGCGGCCGGCGCGGCCGGGTTGGTTACTTTCAGAAACGGGTCCATCAACCAGAACTCCAGGTATTCCACGTTCGAGTTGTCGAAGTCGGTATCAAACGTGATGCCCCGCGAAATACCGCCGAAGTTGTTGTCAGGCAAGCCCGACGAAAACACCTTGCCGCCGGGCCGGATATTAGGCGTGTAGTTATAAGGGCCGCGCTCATTCGGAAAGTACGCCATGTCGAAGGTGTACTCGAAGCCGTTGCCGGTAGCGCCCAAATCCTTGTTCGGAAACACCTCATTGCGCGGAATGCCCCGCACGTAGTGGTTGGTGAGGGTGGCGGCCGCAATGCCAGCCGGCACGTTGGGGCCGTTGGTGTAGTAGCTCTGGTCTACGGTGTACCAGGCCAGCTTGGCGCGGCGGTAGCCGTTGCGCAGGCCATCGGTGCCGCTGCCCGCGAAGGGCGCGGGCGTGGCGGCCAGGCGCCACGAGGGCACCGCCGCTAGCCCCCCCAGCGAGTAAGGCGTGCGGGCGTTCTCGAAGTCGTCGAGGTAGCTGACCCCGTTTTCGCCGCGCCCCAGCTGCGAGCGGCCCGCCAGCAGCTTGGCTACCTCCCCGGTAAAGGCCACCGTGGAAGTTTCCTTGGTAGCCAGAAACGGCAGGCGGTCTACGAGCTTGGTGAGCACCCGGCTGTCCTTGCGCAGGCTGATGTCGGCGCCCAGTAGGGTATTATTGGCCGGCTCATCGCCAATATTCACCCGGTTGATGCCCGGCGCCTGATTCTCCAGAATGTGCATGGCCGTGGCCCCCAGCAGCACATCCTTGTTGAGCGCGTAGTCGAGTCGCGTGCCCAGCAGCCGGCGCGGCTGCACCTGCACCAGGGCGTTTTTCTCGAAGGCAATCCGCAGCTCGTTGGCCGAGTTGAGGTAGGCCGGATTGAGAATCTTCACCTTGGCCTGGTCGTAGAATACTTGGTAATCCACACCTTCCGTCAGCAGGGTGCTGCCGGCGTACACCTTCACCGAACCCTGTGCCACCCCAATGCCGGGCAGGCTTATCTCATCGGTGCTGGTGCCCTGGAAGCGCCCGCGCAGAAAAAACTTGTCCTTGGTTTGCTGCTGTTGGGCGTCGCTCTGGGTCTGGTTGTAGAGCGCCTGGTACACGTATTTCTGGGCCAGCAGGCGCTCGTTGGCGGCGTTGGGCCCTAGCGTGTCAAACTGTGCCTTCAGGTACGAGCCAAACGGCTGCACGCTCGGAAAAATAATCTTGCCCAATTCCGGGTCAACCGTAATGCCCGGAAAAAAGTCGAAGTTGCCGTCGGCGTTGCGGTCGTTGTTGGCGTTCACGCGGTCTAGGCCCAGCACCTGCACCAGCGGCACGTTCTGCACGCGCTGGCCCTCCTTCAAGGAAATCAAATCAACTCCCGTAACGTCGTCTTTGTAAATAATCTGGAGCTGAAAATTATCGCGGTTTATCTGCGAGGTATTCAGGGGATAGATGTTTTTCATCATCAAATCCCAGGTTGGCGTGTTGCGGGTGAGCAGGTTGGGGTTGGCCGGGTTCACGGCCGGGTCGGCAATGGCCACGCCGGGGTTGGTGGCCTTCAGCATCTTCAGGAAAATAACCTGGTCGGCCTGGGCACCGGCGTATTCGGTCTGGGTTTCGCCCACCGTGTAGGGCTGGCCATTGTAGAGCAGCTCATAGCTCACGCCCAGCACCTGGTCGGGCAGCAAGGTCGTGTTCAGGTTTACGTACCCTAGCTGGGCGTTGAAGGTGTACTCGTTGGGCTGTAGCTTGCGGGCGCGTAGGCGCTCGTAATCAAGGCTTTTCACTAGCCCTAGGCTACCCAGAAACGACTCGACCTGCAAATTGTCGCGGGCGGCGTTGCCGCCGCCGCGCAGGGTGGGGTAGAGGTTGTTGGCCGCGTTGCTGGGCGGCGTTTTCACGGTAGGATTGCGGGCGCTGTTGTAAAACTGCGGGCGGTACAGGCGTTGCAGGCGCGGCTCGGCAATGTCTTGCAGGGCCACCACGTTGCGCAGGTCGGCGGTGGTGCGGTTGTCGTTGGTTACCCACACCTCCAGGCGCCGGATTTCGAAGCCGCTCCGCACCGTGGGCAGGCCCGCCAGCGCCACGTCGTAATTATCGCGGAAATACTGGCTCAGGAAGTAGTGCCGGTCGCGCTCGTACTGGCTGGCCTTCAATTCGAAGGTGCGGCTCTGGGCCCCGTTTTGCACGCGCACCTCGTCTTGCGAGCCGCGCAGGGTGGCGGCCACCGCCGTCACCCCTAACCGGCCAAATTGCAGCTGGGTCTTGATGCCGAACAAGTTGGAGCCGCCCGTTATCAGCGAGTTGTTCAGCGGCATGCTCACATTACCCAAATCCAGCTTGCGCAGAATGTCGGTGGGCTGGCCGGCGTAGTCGAACTTCATCTGGTTGTCGAAGTCGAACGCCGCCTTGGTGTCGTAGTTGAAAACGAGCTTGAGCTTGGTCCCCACCTGGCCGCTCAGGTTGAGGTTCATATTCTGGTCGAAAATGAAGTCCCCCACGCTCTGCTGGCGCAGCGTCAGGGCCGGGTTGCGGTTGACATTGTACTTGGCCCCCAGCTTGAGGGTGAGCGAGCCGGCGGGCCGGATATCAATGTAGGAGCCGCCAAAAATGCGGTCGGCAATCGGGCCGAGGTAGATTTTGGGAATCAGGCGCTGGGCCTGCGGCGAGCCCGGTGCGGCCGGAGCGCCCGCCACGCCGCCCATCGCCTTCTGGCGGTAGTAGTCGGTGATGGCCTGCCGCTCCTGAAATTTCAGCAGTTCAGCCTGCGAAATGCTGGTGGGGTCGCGGTAGTCAATCTGCCCGCCCACCGTTTCGCGCACGTTGTAGTTTTTGAGGCTATCGTCGGGCGTCACCTCCAGCTGCACGCTCTTGGGCAGTGGCAAAATGAGGGGCGAGCGGCGCCCGCGCTGCCCAAAGCGGCTGCCCGCCCGGTCGCGCACGGTGCGCAGGCGCGGCCGGCGGCTAGGCTGGTAGCGCCCCGTATCGCCGGGCACGGTTTGGGTAGGCAGGCTCTTGGGCAACCCCAGGCGGGTAACCCACGTAGACCACGCAGTAGAGTAGCGACGGCCGGCCGCCCCGGCGGGTGCCGCCCACACGGCCGCCAGCAGTACCGACGACAGTACGGCCGCCGTAAGCAGCGCGCCCGGGTTAGCGAGTTTAGAACCGGCAGACAGTAGAGACTTCAAGCAGATGCAGGTGCGGCGGCCGCCTCGCAGCGCCACCGCATTTAGACGAGAGTAACCTTACAAAGCGGCTACCGGGCAGGTAGCCGGGCAATTACCCCTGGCCGGCCAGGCGTAGCGCGGGCCTGGCCCGTCCTTCGGCTAGCCCTGCGGCAGTAGTCGAAGACCAGGTACCGGCCCACCGCCACCTAGTGCGACTTCAGGGCAAACTTGATGAGTTCTTCCACGCTCAGGTCGTTGCCGTGCTTGTGCTGAATCTGGTCGAGATTTTTCTCAGCAGCCGCCCGGGCAAAGCCCAGCATGACTAAGGCCTGCAACGCTTCCTGGCGCTGCGTATTGTGCTGGCGGGCTAGCGGCACCGTGTCCACGCCGGCTTTGGCCAGTAGCTCGTCTTTGCGCAGCTTGTCGCGCAGGTCCAGAATCACGCGCTGGGCCGTCTTCGGTCCTACTCCCTTGATGCTCTGAATGGCCCGCACGTCCTCGTTCACGATGGCCTGCCGAATGTCGGCCACGCCCATGCTGCTCACCATGTTGATGCCCGTGCCCGGCCCGATGCCCGACACCGATATCAGGTGCAGAAACAGCGCCTTTTCATTCGGGTCCAGAAAGCCGTAGAGCGTCTGGCCGTCTTCCTTGATGTGCTGGTAGGTGTACACCTTCACCTTGTCGTTTTCGGTGGGCAGCTTGGAGTAAGTTGCCAGCGAAATCTTGACTTCGTAGCCCACGCCCTGGGTGTCGATGATGGCCTGGGTGGGGTCTTTGTAAGCGAGTTTACCGTCGAGGTAGGCAATCATGCGGAAAAATCTGAAGAATGAGGCCCGGGCCGCTAGCTAGGGCTAGCTCGCCGAAGGCGGAAAGGGAAGCGTGCGCAGCCAAAAAATACTTTTTGGCTGCGCACCCACCACTTACTATCCTTCAAAAATAACAGACAAACTTCATCCTTCAAGCTCCCCGGCTACAGCGCTTTGCCGTCGCGCTGGGCATCCACCACCGCAATAGCGGTCATGTTCACGATGTCGCGCACGCTAGCGCCGAGCTGGAGAATATGCACGGGCTTGCGCATGCCCATCAGCACCGGCCCAATTACCTCCGAGCCGCCAATTTCCTGTAGCACTTTGTAGGCAATGTTGCCCGACTCTACATTGGGGAAAATCAGCGTGTTAGCTCCCTTGGCGGCCAGCGGCGAGAAGCCGTAGTTTTCTTGTAGCAACTGCGGGCTCAAGGCCACATTGGCCTGCATTTCGCCGTCGAGCAGCAGGTCGGGGTAACGCTCCTTGGCGAGCTTGGTAGCCAGGCGGGTTTTCTCGGGCAGCACCCCGGCATTCGAGCCAAAGTTGGAGTAGCTGATAACGGCCACGCGCGGCTCGGAGTCGAAAAAGCGCACCGCCCGCGCCGAAAGGCCGATAATTTCCACCATTTCCTCGGCAGTGGGGTCGATGTTTACGGTGGTGTCGGCGAAGAAATACGGCCCCTTCTTATTTTGAATGATGTACATCGATGACACGCGCTTGATGCCCTCGGCTGGCCCGATTACTTGCAGGCTCGGAATCAGGCTCTTGCCGTAGTCCTTGGTCAGGCCCGTGATGCAGGCATCGGCCGCGCCGGTTTCCACCATCATGGCCGCGTAGTAGTTGCGCTCGCGTAGCAGGCGCTTGCCTTCGTAGAGCGTGATGCCCCGGCGCTGGCGCTTCTGGTACAGCAGCTCGGCGTATTCGAGGCGCTTGCTCTCATCCTTCAGAATATCAATAATCTCGCACCCATCCAGGTCCAGGTTATTCGCCTGCGCGATGGCCTGAATTTTATCATGCGCCCCTAGCAGAATGGGGAAGGCGATGCCCTCGTCGCGCACGAGCTGTGCGGCCTTAAGAATCTTGTAGTTATCAGCCTCGGCAAATACCACGCGCTTGGGGTTCGAGCGCGCGGCCGAGGTAATGCGGTTCATCAGCTTGCGGTCGAGGCCGAGGCGGGCGCGCAGCTCGTCCTCGTAGGCCTGCCAGTCGGTGATGGGGCGGCGGGCCACGCCGCTCTCCATCGCCGCCTTCGCCACGGCCGGCGAGAGGCTGGTAATCAGGCGTGGGTCGAGCGGCTTCGGGATGAGGTAGGTGCGCCCGAAAGCCAGCGTGTTGTCGCCGTAGGCGTTGTTCACGATGTCGGGCACCGGCTCCTTGCTTAGCTCGGCCAGGGCGTGCACGGCGGCCAGCTTCATGGCCTCGTTGATTTCGGTGGCCCGCACGTCCAAGGCGCCCCGAAAAATGTAGGGGAAGCCCAGCACATTGTTCACCTGGTTGGGGTGGTCTGAGCGACCGGTGGCCATAATCAGGTCGGGCCGGGCGCCGGTGGCCAGCTCGTAGCTGATTTCGGGCTCGGGGTTGGCTAGGGCAAACACGATGGGGTCCTGGGCCATGTGCAGCAGCAGCTCGGCGGGCAGCACGTTGGCGGCCGAAAGGCCCAGAAACACGTCGGCGCCCACCATTGCCTCGGCTAGGGTCGTGATGGGCCGCTGGGTGGCAAACTGCATTTGCATGTCGGCTAGGTTGGTGCGGCCGGGGTTGATAATGCCATCTTTATCAAAGACCACCACGTTTTCCTTGCGCACGCCCAGCGCCAGGTACAGCCGCAGGCACGACACGGCCGCCGCGCCCGCGCCACTCACCACGAGCTGAATATCCTCAATCTTCTTGCCCACAATTTCGAGCGCGTTCAGCAGCGCGGCCGACGTAATAATGGCCGTGCCGTGCTGGTCGTCGTGCATCAGCGGAATGTTCATCAGCTGGCGCAATTCCGTCTCGATGCGGAAGCACTCGGGCGCCTTAATGTCCTCCAGGTTGATACCGCCGAAGGTGGGCTCCAGCGCTTTCACGATGCGAATAAACTCGTCGGGGTCGCTGGCATCAATCTCAATGTCAAAACAATCAATACCGGCAAACTTCTTGAACAGCACACCCTTCCCTTCCATCACGGGCTTGCTGGCGGCGGGCCCGATGTTGCCTAGGCCCAGCACCGCCGTGCCGTTGCTGATGACGGCCACCAGGTTGCCCTTGGCGGTGTACTTATACACATCGTCGGGGTTTTTGGCGATTTCCTTGCACGGCTCGGCCACGCCCGGCGAGTAAGCCAGCGCCAGGTCGAGCTGGGTGCTCACGGGCTTGGTGGGCACCACCTCAATCTTGCCCTGCGGGCTTTGTTCGTGGTAGGCTAAGGCGTCTTCTCGGTTGATTTTCAGCATGGGAATGGGCAAAAGTTCTCTGGCGCGAAGCTGCAAGTTCCGGCTAAAATGCCAGATTGCCGGTAGTGGCCAGCTTAAGGGCTAGCCACTACCGGCAATAGGTACTTGATAGATAATAAGTTAATGACCAGTCAAAACCTGCTAGCTTAAAATTGACCAGCGACCGGCTTGTACGCTAGCCTAGCCGCTAGCCAACCAGGCTAGCTGGCCTGCACCACCAGTTTCTGCCCTAGCTTCACATCGTCGGTCTTCAGGTGGTTGAGGCGCCGCAGCTCCTGTACACTCACCTTAAAGCGCCGCGAAATATTATAAAGCGTATCGCCCGCCTGCACCGTGTGCGTGCTGAACTGCGGCTCGGGCCGCTCGGTCGCCGTGGTGCGCGCTGGGCGGGTGATGGCCACGGCATCGGCCGCGGCGGGGGCGCTAAAGCGTAGCCGCTGGCCTGCCAGCACCATTTCGCTGGAAAGCTGATTCCAGGTGCGCACCTGCGCCACCGTTACGCCGCGCGCCCGCGCCAGGTGCGTAAGGTCGTCACCCGGCCGCACGGTATACAGTTCGTTCTTGGCTAGCGTCGTCATCGGCTTCGCTGCCACAACGACCTCGGGCACCGGCACTTCTTGCAGCGCCACAACCGGGGCTGGCGTCCGGCCCCGGCTGCGGCAGACCGGCACGGGCGTCACCAGCGTATCGGGGCTGGCTGGGTCGTCGCTAGCCTCGCCAGAGGTTTCGGGGCGGTCTGCCGCCGCCGCTGCCAAGCGCTGCGCTTTCTCCTGCACGGCCGTAGCCCTAGTTAGGGCGGCGGCCTGGAAGATAGCGCGCTGCTGTGCCGCCACAACGCGGGCAGCTTGCTGCTTCTGAGCCCGCAGCAATTCTTTGGCCTGCGCGGCCTCGCGTTGCGAAGCCGCCAGGGCCTCGCGGGCGTAGCGGGCGTTGGCAGCAGCTAGGGCCTGGGTAGCGCTATCAAGGGGCACCACGCGGCGCGGTGCTGGAGGCAGTGGGGCACTGGCCACGGCGGCCGGCGCCTCGGCCGGCGGCAGGGGCACGAACACGACCAAGTCGCGGCCCGGTCGCAGCGTGGCCTGCTTGGGTAGCTCGTTCCAGCGGCGCAACTGGGCTTGGCTAACTTCAAATTTTTCGGCGACGGTGGCTAGGGTCTGGCCCCGGCGCACGGTGTAGTGCACGCGGCGCGCGCGCGGCGTCGCTTCGGCCGTCGCTGCGCGGGGGCCACTGGTGGCAATCAGGGCGTCGCGCCCCGGCCAAGGCGTGGCCCCGGCCGGCCATATCGGCCGGTAGGGCAGGGGCTGTGGCAACTCGCTGGCTGGTTGGCAGTAGGCTAGCAGCGTGGCGCGGTCCACGTCGCCCAAGTGCTCGCGAGCGGCGCTAGGGTAGCGTAGCACGTAGGGCCGGTAGCCAGCGGGCAAGCCTCCGTGGCGCACTTCGGGGTTGTAGCGGCCCAGCGTTAGCGAGTCTTCGTAGCCTAGGGCGCGGCTCAGGCGACGCAAATCCAGCGCTTGGCCGCTCAGACCCAGTGTGTCAAGCGGCTCGTAGCGCTGGTAGCGGAGCGCTGGGTCGTTGAGGCTGTGCGCATCGGCGTATTTCATGGCGTACATGATGGCCGTGAAAGTGGGCACGTAGTTGCGGGTTTCAGCCGGCAGATGCGGATATAATTCCCAAAAATTACGCTTGCCGGTTTTGCGAATCACGCGCTGCATATTGCCCGCGCCCCAGTTGTAGGCCGCCAGCACCAGTTCCCAGTCGTGAAACACGCCGTAGAGGTAGCGCAGATGCTTGCAAGCTGCCTCAGTGGCTTTTTCGGGGTGCATCCGCTCATCCACCCATTCGTCGCGCTTTAGGCGCAGGTCGCCAGCCGTGGGTGGCATAAATTGCCAGAGGCCCACGGCGCCCACCGGCGACTTCGCGGTCGGTATCAGCGCCGATTCCACCACGGCTAGGTACTTCAGCTCCTGCGGCAAGTTGTACTGCGCCAAGTACTTCTCAAAGGTTGGGAAGTAAAACTGTTCGCGCTCTAGCACGCGCTGGGTGTAGCCGCGCTGCCGCTCGGTAAAGAGGCGCACGTAGGCCAGCACGGCATTATTGAACTGGTGGGGGGCGGCGGTTTCGATGCAGCCCATGCGGTCGTTCACCGTTTCGTAGAGCGTAGCGGGCGTTTGCAGCCATACCAGCTGGGCCGAGTCCACAGCCGGCGCTTCCAGCGGCTCGGCGGCCAGCGAGTCGAGCGTGGCGGCCGGCAGCTCCACCACCTGCCGGACGGTATCACCCGGAATGAGCGTTGACTGGGGCGGCAGGTTTTTTTCGTGCCGCCGGTGCGGTGCCCGCTGCGCTAGGGTCGGCACAGCGCCCAGCGTGAGGGCCAGCAGCAACAGCCGCCGCGCCAGAAGCGGCTTGCGCGGGCTAGGGGCAGGCGCGGACAGTTGCTGTAAAGCTTTCATAAGGCTAAGGTAAATGACAATCACTGAACAGCCTAACTGACGGCGGGGGCGCAACAGTACGGCCGCCCGGCCAGTACTGTTGCGCCCCCGCGCAGTTGCTAAAGCGGCTGGCTAATTTAGTTGGCGGCCTCCGCGGTGGTCAGCGTATTGGCAAAAGCCAGTAAATCAGCCTCCCGGAACGCACCGCTCAGTATCTGTAGGCCAATGGGCAAGCCCTCATTATCAATCCCCGCCGGAATCGAAATGGCGGGTACGCCGGCCAGCGAAGCCTGCACGGTAAAAATATCGGCTAGGTACATCGAAACCGGGTCCTGCTTCTCCCCAATCTTGAAGGCCGTAGTGGGCGTGGTAGGCAGCACCAGGAAATCGTACTGGCGCAGCAGCTCGTCGGTTTTTTCTTTGATAAGCCGGCGCACACGCTGGGCCTTAGTGTAGTAAGCGTCGTAGTAGCTGGCGCTCAACACGAAGGTGCCCAGCATAATACGCCGCTGCACCTCGGGGCCAAAGCCCTGCGAGCGCGTCTTTTTATACAACGACTCCAAATCCGTAACGTCGGGCGCCCGGAAGCCATATTTCACGCCATCAAAGCGCGATAGGTTAGAGCTTGCTTCTGCCGTGGTAAGGATATAATAAGTTGGAATCATCTCCTCCAACATTGGAAATTCCACTGCTTCTACCACGTGGCCGTGGCTGCGTAGCGTGGCTAGGGTCTGTTCGAGAGCATTGTGCACCTCAGGCTGCAAGCCCGGCCGGTCAATGGCATTAGCCACGTAGCCGATGCGATACTGCGCAGCGGGGGCTAGCAGTTCGCTGTAGGCGGGCACGGGCTGCTGGCTGGCCGTGCTGTCGTAGCCGTCGGCCCCGGCCATCACCTCCAGCAGGCGGGCGGCGTCCTCCACCGAGTGCGTAATCGGCCCAATCTGGTCAAATGACGAAGCGAATGCCACCAGCCCGTAGCGCGAAATGCGCGAGTACGTGGGCTTTAGCCCAATTACGCCGCAGAACGCCGCTGGCTGGCGCACCGAGCCGCCCGTGTCGGAGCCAATCGAGGCCAAGCACATATCAGCCTGCACCGCTACCGCCGAGCCGCCGCTGCTGCCACCCGGCACCCGGCTAGGGTCCTGGGCGTTGCGCACTAGCCCAAAGGCCGAGTTCTCGTTCGAGCCGCCCATAGCAAACTCGTCGCAGTTCTGGCGGCCGATAAAAATAGCATCCTCAGCTAGCAGGCGCTGCACGGCCGTGCCGGTGAAGAGCGACTTAAAGCCCTCCAGCATGCGGCTACTGCTTTGCAGTGCGTGGCCCTGATAGGCAAGTACGTCTTTGAGACCGATAACCATGCCGGCGAGCTTGCCGGCGGTGCCCTGGGCTAGCTTTTCGTCGACGACGAGGGCTTGCTGGCGGGCTTCATCGGCCCATACTTCCAGAAAAGCATTTAGCTCAGTGTTGCGCTGGGCGATGTTATCGAGGTAATACTCAACGAGCTGGCGGCAGGACGTGGTGCCCGCCGCCAGCTCGCGCTGAATTTCCGAAAGGGAAGAAAAAAGAGGTTTCACTTATACTCCGGTTGATGGCTGGTCGAGGCGGGGCCGCGTACCGGGCACGCCATCGGCCGTAGGCGGAATAGGCGTGCTGTGGTGGTAAGTCGGCTGGTCCGCCGTCGGCAAATCTACGGCACCCGGCGCAGTATAATCGGCCACGGGAGCTACGTAGTCACCCGAAAGGGGCGTGGTCGGAGTCTGCGAGGGGTAGTTGCCGGGCTGCTGGGGGTAGCCTTGATTGGGCTGATTGCTATAGTTCTGTTGCGGATAGCCTTGATTAGGCTGGTTATTATAGTTCTGCTGCGGGTAGCCTTGGTTGGGAGCATTCTGGCCGGCGCGCTCGAACTCGTTGCGAATTTCGCTGCTAGCGTCTTTGAACTCCCGAATGCCTTTGCCAAGGCCACGGGCTAGCTCTGGAATTTTGTTGGCGCCAAAGAAAATAAGAATGACGACCATAATCAGAATCAGCTCGGAGCCACCGATGTCGCCTAGGAAAAGCAGGGAAGAAGTCATATGCACTGAAAAATAAAAGCGGAAAATAAACTGGGCGGGCTACCTAGCTAGCGGGGGTGTTGGTTGGGTTTTGCGGCGCCTGGGGCACCTGCCCATACTGCTGGGGGTTGCCGTTGGGGTTGTAGGCCGTGGGCTGCGGCTGCTGAGGATAGCCGTTCTGAGTGTACTGCTGCGGCTGCTGGGGGTAGCCGTTCTGCTGCGGGTAGCCCCCTTGGTTGCCTTGGTTATAGCCCGGCTGCTGATTATAGTTAGGGTTATGCTGTTGCTGCGCCTCGGGAGTGCTCGCGTCCTTAAACTCGCGTACGCCCTGACCCACGCCCCGAAAGAGCTCCGGAATACGCTTGGCTCCGAAGAAAATCACCAGAATAAAAATGATGAGAATAATGGTTTTGGGATTGCCCAAAAACAAGAACAGCGTGGTTAGTAGCATGGGGAGGTGGGCAGAACTGCCGCAGAAAGTGGTAGAAACGAAGATACGAAAAAAAGGAGGCTTTGGACGGGCGAAGTTACCAGCGGGCAGCCCAATGAGGCGCATTTGGCAAGGCCGCCAGCGCCGCTGCTAGTTCATAAAACCGGGCGGCCAGCCTTCGGCATTTGCCTTAATACTAAATGTAAATTGGCGAGATTTCACGCTGATTAAGATGCTCCAGACGCAGATTCATCGAAAACAATTAGCACTTCCCCCATAATTGATGCACCTTTGTATCGGTTAGCAGCCTAAACCGAAGCCTTGTTGCTCGCGCAGCAGACCGAGGTAAAGGAAGTTGGCTAAGTTTGTTTTCATAGCTCAGAAAGGCATCGAATACTGTTCGATGCTTTTTTTTGCCTGCTAGGCCTGCGCCCGGCCCCTTGCCTCCAGCACATATACCAGCCCCGCAAAAAGCACCGGCAGGCCAATGCCTAAGGCGTAGCCCGCCCCTACGGGCAACGCGCGCGCGCCCGCCTGGCCCAGCACTACCAGCACTACTGCTCCTGATAGCCAGGCCAATAGTCGCTTTACAGGGTAGGGCACCGGAAAGTGCCGCTCGCCGAGCCACCAGCATAGCGCGGCCATCATAAAGTAGCAGGCCAGCGTGGCCCAGGCGCTGCCCAGGTAGCCCAGCACCGGAATCAACAAAAAGTTGAGGGCGATGGTAAGCACCGCGCCCGCTGCCCCGATGTACGTACCAAAATACGTTTTGTCGGTAAGCTTAAACCAGACTGACAGATTGTAATACACGCCCAAAAAGAGGTTGGCCAGCAATAATATCGGCACAACCCCTAGCCCGGCCAAGTACTCGGGGCGCTTCAGAAATTGGGGGCCTATCCAGCTTAGATTTAGGCTGATGGCTATAAAGATGAAGGCGCAGCACAGGGTAAACCATTTGAGCACCAGCGCAAACGTGGCGGGCGAGTTTTTTTCGGTGCTCTGGGAAAAGAAAAATGGCTCGGCCGCGTAGCGAAACGCCTGAATAATGAGCGACATGAAGATGCTGAGCTTATAGCACGCACCGTAAACGCCCACGGCTGCCAGCTGGCTTTGGCCGGGATAAAAGTTGGTGGGCAGCCAGGCGGGCAGCAAAATGCGGTCGAGAGTTTCGTTGACCATACCGGCTAGGCCCATCAACATCAGGGGCAGGGCATAGGCTAGCAGGGGCTGCAAAAAAGCGGGCTGAGGCCAGCGAAAGCGGAAGTCCAGCAGTTCTTTCGCCAGCAGCAAGAGGGTGAGGGCGGAAGCGGCTAGGTTAGCCAAAAACACGTAGCCCACGCCCAGATTGGGGTTGTATACGGCGGCCACCAGCGGTTGCAGCAGGCCTAGCCAGCTGCCCGGCGTGGCCTGCACCACGGCCGGGCACAGCACAATGAAAAACAAATTAAGCCCCACATACAATAGGATGTTGGTGAGGCGAATAACCGCAAATTTGCGCGCCTTGTTCTCCAGCCGAAGCCTAGCGAATGGCAGGGCGGCAATTGCATCGAGACCCAGTATCAGGGCTATCCAGATGGCATATTCCTCGTGGCCGGGGGGCAGGTGCAGCAGCCCTAGCAGTGGCCGGGCTAGCAGCATCAGCAGCCCCGTGAGCACTACGCTGCTAAGGAGCAGCAGGCTCAAGGTGCGGTTGTAAAGCTCGCGCCGGTCTTCGCTGGGCCGGTTGGCAAAGCGAAAAAACGTGGTTTCGAGCCCGTAGGTGAACACCACGTTCAAAAACGATACGTAGGCATACAGGCCGGTAACGATGCCGTACTCGGCCGCCGCAAAGTGACCCGTGTATATCGGCACCAGCAGGTAGCTCAGCACCCGCCCCACAATGCTGCTGACGCCGTAGATGGCCGTTTGAGAGGCCAGCTTTTTTGCAATCCCCATACTTGTCAAGCAAGGTCGGTGCCAGGCGCCGGCATTGCTTGACAAGCAACGCGACCCCTAGCGCCGCCCTAAAAAAAAATTATTTCCCGGTGAAAACAGCCGGGCGTTTCTCCAGAAAAGCTGCGGTGCCCTCTTTGAAATCGGCTGTACCAAACGCCTGGCCGAACGCTGCCGCTTCGGCCGAGTAGCCGGCCTCGCCGCCTGCGTCAAAAAACGTATTCACGCAGTCAATGGTAAGCTCCACTGCCCGCGGGGCCTTAGTTAAAATCTTATTCAACAAGCTTTTGCAGAACGTAAGCAGTTCGGCCTGCGGCACTACGTGGTTGGCCAAGCCTAGTCGCACGGCTTCATCGGCCTTTACTTGGTCGGCCGTGAGTAACAGCTCCAGCGCCTTGCCCTTGCCTACCAGCTGCACCAGCCGCTGCGTGCCGCCGTAGCCAGGCAGCAATCCCAGGTTCACCTCGGGCTGGCCAAAACGGGCATTCTCGGCGGCTACCCGAATGTGGCAGGCCATTGCCAATTCGCAGCCGCCACCTAAGGCGAAGCCGTTCACGGCCGCCACCACTGGTTTAGGGCTGGTTTCGAAGCGGCGAAACACGGCCTGTCCCGTAGCCGAGGCTTCCTGCGCACCGGGCCCGCTCAGTTGGGCTAGCTCGGCAATATCAGCCCCGGCCACAAACGCTTTTTCGCCGCTACCCGTGAGCAGAATGCCCCGCACGTTGTCGTCGGCGCGGGCTTGGTCGATGGCCTGACCTAACTCGGCAATAGTTGCCGCATTTAGCGCGTTGAGTTTGGTAGGGCGGTTGAGGGTAATGGTCAGGATGCCGGAAGCAGCATCCAGGTCATAAAGCAGGTTGGCGAACGTCATAGCGGGCTAGCGAAAAAACGGGGTGGGTAGTAGCCCCCAAAGGTAAGGTCGAAGACTACGCAAGGACTATCCGCGCGCCGTTGCTACCCGCTAGCAGGCGGCAACTCGGCAATAATAAGAAAGCAAGTGTGCAGATAAAGACGGGCGGAAAAATAATGAGCGCAGAAGCAAGAAATTCAATAAATTGCGTCCTACATACTTGCCCCTTTTCTCAAAGGTCACGGCTTATTCTTTTCACCCTTTCACACCTCGTGCCATGAGCGTTATCTCCGAATTTAAAGAGTTTATCTCCAAGGGTAATGTGTTAGACCTAGCGGTGGGCGTCATCATTGGCGGAGCATTTGGCAAAATCGTTTCGTCGCTCACCGATGATGTTATTATGCCCATTCTCAGTGTGTTCACCAGTGGCATTGATTTCAAAGAAAAGTTCTTTGCGCTGAATGGCGAGCATTACGAAACGCTCAAAGCGGCTCAGGATGCCAAGGCAGCCGTGGTGAGCTATGGCAATTTTATCAATGCCGTCATCTATTTTCTCATCATCGCCTTTGTTATATTCTGGGTGGTAAAATTGGCCAACCGTTTCAAAAAACCCGCCGTGGTTGAGGTGAAAGAGCCCGTAGCCCCAGTTGCCACCCGCGACCAGGAGCTACTCGCCGAAATTCTGGTGGCGCTACGTACCCGCCCGTAAGTAGCTAGCCCAGCCGGAACTTCTGGCTAGGGTCAAACATTTGGCTAGTACCCCCAATCGCTGCGCCCAGCGCGTTTATCATTCGCCTCGTGAAAAAAACATTCACAATTGTCTCATTCGCTATCGGTGGGTTGCTACTCAACTCGGTCGGCGCCCAGGCTCAAAATGCAGCTCCCGATTTCCCTTCGTCGGCTAGGCCCAACCGGCCCGATGCTAATGGTCCGGGCGATGCCCGCACGCGCCGCCAGCAGCAGATGAGCCCCGAGGATGCGGCCCGCGACCAACAGCTGCAGCTGTTAGAGGCGCGCACCGGCAACACCAGCTTCGGCTCCGAAAAGGGTGGCCCTTATCGGCAACTCGATAAAGCGGGTGGCGGGTTCACCGTTCGGAAGTTTAAGGCGCTGCCCGGCCAAGACCAGAAGCGCGGCGAGTCGCGCCGCGTACCCATGGGCGCTCGCACCAATGGCAAACCTCTCGTGCACGACCACGGCCGCAAGAAAAAATTCCTCCTCTTCTGACCGCAGATTTAACGGATTTAATGGATGGCGCAGATACGCCGGCTTCGCCGGCTGACTAAGCTTTTGTTTTTGGGCTGACTAGGTTCTCGAATTTCTGTTATTATTTGTATAAAACAAGAAAGGCCACCCGCAGGGTGGCCTTTCTTGTTTCGCTATTTTTTGACGCCTGACGGACAGTTTGTTTTGTCATTCAGCCGGCGAAGCCGACGTATCTGCGCCATCCGTTAAATCTGCGGTTAGAGCTTGCGCTTGGTTTCTTGTTCTTCGAAGCCCTCGATATTGTCGCCTTCCTGCAGGTCGCTGAAGTTTTTCACCGAAATACCGCATTCGTAGCCCTGGCGCACTTCCGACACATCGTCTTTGAAGCGCTTGAGGTCCTGAATGTCGCCGGTGTACTGAACGATACCGTTGCGCACCACGCGGACCTTGGTTTTGCGGGTGAAAGTACCGTCCGTCACCATGCAGCCGCCGATAACGCCGACCTTGGTAATGTTGAATACCTGGCGGACTTCGGCGTTGGCCACCACTACTTCGTGAACCGTTGGGGCTAGCATGCCTTCCATGGCATCCTTCACCTCATTGATAGCGTTGTAGATGATGGAGTACAGTCGTACGTCAATCTGCTCTTGCTCAGCCAGTTTGCGGGCGCTCTGCGAGGGCCGCACCTGGAAGCCGATGATAATAGCATCGGAGGCCGAGGCCAGCAGTACGTCGCTTTCCGAAATGGCACCCACGCCTTTGCTCAGGATATTCACCTTCACTTCGGGGGTGCTGAGCTTCAGCAGCGAGTCGGAGAGGGCTTCTACCGAGCCGTCCACGTCACCTTTAACCAAGATGTTCAGTTCCTTGAACGAGCCGATAGCCAAGCGGCGACCAATCTCGTCGAGGGTAATGTGCTTCTTGGTACGGATGCTCTGCTCGCGGGCCAACTGCTGGCGCTGAGTGGCCAGTTCGCGGGCTTCACGCTCCGTTTCCATCACCTGAATGCGGTCGCCGGCCTGCGGCGCGCCGGTGAGGCCTAGCACCTGCACCGGGGTGGCGGGGCCAGCCAGCTTCTTCTTCTTGCCGCGGTAATCGGTCATGGCCTTCACGCGGCCGTAATGCGGGCCCGCCAGCACGATATCACCTACGTTCAGGGTACCAGTTTGTACCAGTACGGTAGTTACGTAGCCCCGGCCTTTATCCAGCTCAGCTTCGATTACCGTACCTACCGCGTTGCGGTTGGGGTTGGCGTGCAGGTCAAGCAGTTCGGCCTCAAGTAGTACTTTCTCTAGCAAGTCTTCCACGCCGAGGCCCGACTTAGCCGACACCTCCTGGCTTTGGTACTTACCGCCCCATTCTTCCACAAGAATATTCATCTGCGAAAGCTCTTCGCGGATTTTTTCAGGGTTGGCGGTAGGCTTATCAACCTTGTTGAGAGCGATGATAATGGGCACCCCAGCAGCCTGCGCGTGGTTGATAGCCTCCTTGGTCTGGGGCATCACCGAATCGTCGGCCGCGATTACGATAATGGCAATGTCCGTTACTTTGGCACCACGGGCACGCATGGCCGTAAAGGCCTCGTGACCAGGGGTATCAAGGAAGGTAATCGGGTTGCCTGACTTGGTCTTAACCTCGTAGGCTCCGATGTGCTGCGTGATGCCACCGGCCTCACCCTTGGCTACGCTAGCCTCGCGGATGTAGTCAAGCAGCGACGTTTTACCGTGGTCGACGTGGCCCATGATGGTCACGATGGGCGCGCGGGGCACAAGGTCCTCGGGCGCATCGCTCATGTCGATAGGCTCCTCATCTTCCTCGGCCGAGAGGAATTCTACATCGTAGCCAAACTCGTCGGCAATTACTGTGATGGCTTCCGCATCGAGGCGCTGGTTGATGGAAACGAACATTCCCATACCCAGACACACCTTGATAACTTCGTTCACATTCACGTCCATCAACGACGCAAGGTCATTGGCTGAAATGAATTCAGTGAGTTTGAGTGTTTTAGCATCAAGCTCGTTCTGAGCACGCAGGGCTTCGCGCTCCTCGGCAGCCATGCCGCGCTTATCGCGACGGTACTTGGCGCGGTTGGCTGCAGCGTTGGTTTTGCCACCGCTGAGCTTAGCCAGCGTAGCCTTGATTTGCTCTTGAATCTGCTTGTCGTTCTGCTCAGCTGTGAGCGGTACCTGCGGCGTAGCCGGGCGGTTGCCCTGGCCGGGGCGATTGCCGGGGCCACCGGGGCGAGTGCCCTGGCCGGGACCACTGGGGCGAGTGCCCTGGCCGGGGCCGCCGGGGCGGTTGCCCTGGTAGCCGCCACCCTGGCCAGTGCCCGTAGCAGTGCCAGTGCCGCCGCCCGGCTGGCCGGGAGCGGGGAGGCGCTGACGCTTTTTCTGGTTAGCAGCGCCCACGCCGCTCTTGCGAACGTCGGACGATGCCACTGGGCGCGGCCCACGGCCACCCGGGCCCCGGCGGCTCGAATCAACCGGGAGTTGAATCTTACCCAGTACCGTTAAGCCTTTCAGCTGGTCGGCTTTGGCTGTGATGGTACCTTCTTCCGCGGCCGGAGCCTCAGGCGTAGCCGGTGCTGCCGAAGCAGCGGGGGGCGTCGCTGCCGGCGGCGCCGTAGCGGTAGGAGCAGCTGGTGCCACAGGCGCAGCTATCGGAGCCACTGCTACCGGGGCAGGCGCCGGAGCCGGCTTAGGTGCAGGAGTGTAAGTAGGAGTGGGGTTAGTAGGCTTGGCTACTGCCACGGGTGCCACTGGCTCGCTTGCCGGTGCTGAAGCAGCCGGTACTGCTACAGGAGCAGCCGGGGCTGGCTGTGGGGCCGGGGCCGTCGCTGCCTTGGTCTCAGCTACTGGAGCCGCAACGGGTGCGGGGGCTGCAGGCGTTGTAGGGGCAACCGGTGCTGGGGCAGGTGCTGCCACCCGCGCCGGAATAACGCGGCCCTTACTATCTAGCTCAATTTTACCCAACACTTTCAGGCCGGGCGTCTTAGGCGCTTCAGCTACTGCCGGGGCAGCAGGCTCCGCTGCCGGAGCAGTAGCGGCTGGTGCCGCTTGCGCCACGGGCTCGGGCGCAGCTACTACAGGTGCTGGCGCTATTGGTGCGGGTGCGGCCGCTGCTACCGATGCGGGCGCCGGAGCAGGTGCTACTGGCGCCGCAGCTGCAGCCGGCGCAGGCTTGGGCGCCGCAGTGGGCTTAGCCACGGCAGCTTGCGCCTGCGCATTCAGCTCGCTTTGGCGGCGGGCCTGCGTGTGGCGCTGCGCCTCCTGCTTGTCCTGGGCCGAGGCCGCAAATTCTTTTTCCAACAAGCTCACTTGTTCGCCGGTGAGCTTGGTGGTGGGCTTGTTTTCTACCGCAATCCCTTTACGGGAAAGGGCTTCGACGGCCCGGTCGATGCCAATGTTCAGGTCTTTGGCTGCCTGTAAAAGCCGTTTCGGGGTTGCTTCCGCCATTCTAATAAGTCGCGAACGAATACGTTCAGGGTGCAAAGGTAAAGATTAAATCTGGCCAGCAGGCTATAAATCAAGCCTACTGGCTCGATTTAATAACTTACCCGCTGGCGGTTAGCCCCGCCCCTCATTGGGCGGTCGGGGCGCTGTCGGTATCGGCGGCCGGGGCCGGAGTTGGCTCCGCATCGTCGGCGGTGGGGCTAGCCGAGGCAGCCGGCGTAGCGCTGGCATCTTCGGGCAGGTTGTCGTCGTCGGCAAATTCCTGGCGGATAACGCGGTATACGTCGTCCACCGTTTCTTCTTCCAACTCCGTGCGGCGCACGATGTCTTCTTTTTTTACGGCCAATACGGCGCGGCCGGTGTCAAGGCCGATTTTCTTCAGCTCGGCAATCACCCAGCCTTCGATTTCGTCGGTGAACTCGTCGAGCGCGATATCCTCCTCGTAGTCGGTGGCTTCGCGGAACACGTCGATTTCCATGCCCACTAGGCGGCTAGCCAGCTTAATGTTGGCGCCGCCCCGGCCGATGGCCAGGCTTACCTGGTCGGGCTTCATGAACACGGAAACGCGGCCCGTTTGTTCACTGATTTTCATAGAGCCAACCTTCGCCGGCGACAGGGCCCGCGAGATGAACAGCTCCAGATTGTCGGTGTAGTTGATGATGTCGATGTTCTCGTTCATCAGCTCGCGCACCACGGGGTGAATGCGGCTGCCCTTCATGCCCACGCAGGCACCCACCGGGTCGATGCGCTCGTCGTAGCTCTCTACGGCTACTTTGGCGCGCTCACCGGGCTCGCGCACCACGTTTTTGATGCTGATGAGACCGTCGAAAATCTCGGGTACCTCCTGCTCAAATAAACGCTCCAAGAACGCCGGCGCGGCGCGGCTCAGAATCACTTTTGGCGAGCCATTTACCACGTCCACGCGGTGCACCACGGCGCGCACGGTGTCGCCCTTGCGGTAGCGGTCCTTGGGAATTTGCTCACTCTTGGGCAGCACCAGTTCGTTTTCGTCCTTGTCGAGAATGAGCGCCTCGCGGCTCCATACTTGGTACACTTCGCCGGTGATAATTTCACCCACAAGGTCCTTGTACTTCTGGTACAGGTTGTCGCGCTCCATGTCCTTCACGCGCTGAATCAGCGTTTGGCGGGCTAGCAGCACGGCACGGCGGCCGAAGTCGTCAATCTTAATCGGCTCGGCCACCGACTCGCCAATCTCGAAGTCGGGCTCGATTTTCTGGGCTTCGGCCAGCGGAATCTTGTCGAGGTCCCAGATATCTTCCGAATCGTCGTCCACGATTTCGCGGTTGCGCCAAATTTCCAAGTCACCGTTATCCGGGTTCACAATCACGTCGAAGTTCGAGTCGTCCTCAAACTTCTTGCGAATCATCGTCCGAAACACGTCGTCGAGAATCGACATCATCGTGGGCCGGTCGATGTTGCGGCTCTTGGCGAACTCCTGAAAGTTCTCGATGAGCATCCGGGCGTTCAGGTCGGCCTGGGCGGCGGCGATTTCCTGCGGGCTGGGGCTAGCTGCTTTTTTAGCCATGAGGTGATGGGTGAGGGCGTCTAAGAAACAAGAGAAAACGGGAGCTCAAAAGTCAGCCCACGCAGTGGACCTAGCTGTAAAATCCGTTAAATCCGTTAAATCTGCGGTTTACTTAAAAGAAATAACAACGGTGGCCTCCTTAATGTCCCCGAAGGGAATGAAGACGGCGGGCAGCGTAGTTTTTTTGGTTTTTACCTTGATAACTTCTTCCAGCTCAATGCCTTCGTCGGTGGTGGCGGTGAGCGGGCCGGTTTTTTCGGTGCCGTCGGCCAGCTTCAGCGCCAAGCTGCGGCCGATGTGGCGCGGGTACTGGCGCGGGTCGGTGAGGGGCTGGTCGGCGCCGGGCGACGTTACCTCTAGCGAGTAGGCGGCTTCCTCGCCGTAGGCCTCCTCCATGCCGCGGTTGAGGCGGCGCGTCACCTGGGCGCACTCCTGAATGCCGAGGCCGTTGGGGCCGTCGAGGGTAACGGTAATTTTGGGCATCACCGAATCCGAAACGGTGAGGCCCACGACGTATAACCCGCTGTCGCCGAGGGCGTCGGCGAGCAGCTGCTGAATACGTTGGCGGTCAAATTGAGCCATGACGGGCGGGGGTTAGGACAAAAAAAGAGGGGACTGCGCGTCCCCTCTTTTCAGATTGAATACCATTTTCGACTGCAAAGATACGCGTTTTTTGGCGCTGCGCAAAGGGCTGCCTGGGCTGGTTGTGGTGGGGCTAGCGGCCAGTGGCCGTGCCAGGGAGGGCTAGCCAGGTTTTAGCGCACTTCGAAGCGGCGCACAAAGTCTTGGGCGGCCACCGGGATGGTAGTGGTGGCGGTCGGCGACTGGTCCCAGATGAGGCGCGGCAGCACGGCGGTGCGGTATATGCCGGGCGGCAGCGGGCGGTTGGCGGCCGGGGTGTAGTGGTCCACATCAGGGCTAGGGGCCGCCTCAACCCAGGCTAGCGTGAAGCTGCGAGTGCTGTGCGGCGCCACGGTGAAGTACATCGCATACGACTGCCCGAGGGTAGCGTAGGGCGTACCCATCGGCACAAGCTGGCCATTCTTTTCCGCGGTTACTTCCATAAAGTGGTCGTAGTCAAAGACATTATTGCGGAGGCTCACGGCTTCGTCGGTGTCGTTGCGGATGGCGTAGCGGAAAAATATCTCCTGGCCCTGCACGAACACGCTGGTTTCCTCACCCTTGGCATTGAGTACTTGGTAGGTGCAGCTAACGGGCGTGCGCGGAGTGATACGCTCTTTTTGGCAGCTGGCCAGGCCACTAAGCAATGTGGCGGCAAAAAGTAGGAGGATACGCAGGTTTTGCATGGAAATACGGACTTGCTACGGGGATACAGAAAAAAGGAAATGCGAAGAATGCTGACAAACTGGCCTAGCGGCGCCAGCGCTGGTTGCGGTCGTAGAGCAGAGCCCCGACGCTGAGCATAAGCTGGCTGGTATGCTGGTGGAGGCCCTGGGTTTGGCCCTGGTAGGTGACCTGGCGGCTGAAAGGCGTCAGGCTTTGCTCGTAGCGCAGGCCAAAATCGAGGCGCCATACTTGCAGGCCCACACCCACCTGGCCCAGCAGCTGCGCGGGGGCCACGGCTTCGTAGAGGCTGCGGTACACGGCGGCGGTACTCGACGTGCCCTCGACCAGCTCGCGCTGCTGCAACGCCAGCACCGGGCCCGCCAGCACGTAAAAGTGCGGGCCAACGTGCCGGCCCGCCAACGCCGCTAGCTCGGCCCGCCGGATGCGGTAGCCAAAGGGCCCGCTGCTGGCCGATTGATAGCCAGGTGAGTTGGGTGAGCCCAGGTCGCCGGGATAGCTGAGGTCGTACTTGCTGCTCAGCACGCTGGTGTAGGCCAGCTCGGGCTGGAGAAAATAGCTGCCCTCGCCCAGCCGGATGCGGGCATAGGCGCTGTAGCGATTACCAGTATCGTCGAAGCGCACCGCGCCGGCCTTGGTTTGCAGTTGGTAGCGGCCGAGTTGCAGGTTGGACTCGCGCGCCCAGCTTTGGCTCACGTTGAAGCTGGCAGATAAGCCCACTACTTCCACGCGCTGGGCCCGGGCGGTGGGGGTGGCTAGCCCGCCGGCCAGCAGCAAGGCAACGCAGGTTGGTAAAAAGCGCATCAGAGAAACAGTGGTGAAGGGTGAGAAGTAGCTAGCTGTCAGGGGCTGGTAGCCTATTGGCCCAGGCAGAGTCCTAGCCGCAGATTGACGGCCAACGTGGGCCCTAAGGCACCAATATAGTAAGTGGAAGTAGAGGCTCCCGAGCTGAAAGCCAGCGGAATGCCCACGTTGAAATCGGCGAAGCCGTGGCGGCCCAGCCGGCGCTGCAAGCCGTAGAGCAGCGCCGCGTCGAACCGGGCGAAGGGCCCGCTTTGCCGATAAAAAAGAAAAGCCGTTTCGTGGGCCCGCCGGCCAAAGCCGCCGCCCAGCGCCACCGAAAAGTAGTTGCCCGCAAATGTGCCGGTACTCTTGCCTAGGCGCAGGCGGCGGCTCAGGTTGTAGTAGTAGCGGCCGGCCACCTGGGCGCGGGCGCACAGCGCCGGGCCCGCGCTAGCCTCGCCGGCGGGCGCGTAGTCGAGCAGGTAGGGGCTGATTTCGGCCAGCACCGACCAGGCGGGGCGGGCCAGCTTGCGCTCGTAGGCCAAGTGCAGGCCGTAGCGGCCGTAGCGGCTCCCCGAGGGCACGGCACTGATTTCGCGCGACCAGTTGGTGGGCAGGAAAAACAGGTTGTTCAGACCCAGCTTCCAGAGGTGCTGCTCCTGCACCTGCACGCCGCGGGGCGCTTGCGGGGCCAGGGGCGCCGGGGCCACTTCCTCCTCGTAGTGCGTGGAAATGGAGTCGGGCTGGGTCTGGGCCCGGGCCGGGCGCAGGCCACTCAGGCTGAGCGCCAGGCCGGCCAGCAGCCCGACCCAGCAGCGCGGTGGAAGGGAGAAAATAGCCATTAGGGGTGCGAGAGCATTGCCCCGGCCGTGGTTTGCAGCGTGATGGGGGCGTAGGTGGTGAGGATGCGGATGAGGGGCCGCTTGGGCACGTCGCGCGATTGCCAGGACGTGCGGCCTAGGCTGCCCTCGGCCACCGGTAGGTTGAGCGTGCCGTGGGCGGCCGTGAGTTGGTAGTTGAACTGCGCCTGCGGAGGTGGCAGCACGCTGATTTCGGTGCGCTCGGCATCGATGAGCAGGCCGGTGAGCTCGGCGGTAGGCTCCAGCCGGATGCTGCCGTACCGGTTGCGCATGGCGTAGCCCCCGCTGATACCCTTGAGTAGGAGGGCCGATTTTTCGGCCTGGCAGGTGAAGGCTAGCTGCAAATCGGTGCCCACTAGGTCGGCGTAGCGTACGGTAGCGTCGAAGGTGCCGCGCAGTTGGCGCAGCTCCACCTGGCCAAAATCCTGGGTTAGCTTTTGCCGCCCGGTGAGGCCGCTAAGCTGCGTGAGTCCGTAGGAGTTAGCTACTTGCAGGGCATTGACGGCGGGCATCAGCACGGTGTAGTCGGCGCGCAGGTCGCTGCTGGGGGCTGGCGCCCCGGCGGCCAGAGTCACGTAGTTGAGTAGGTCGATAGCCTCCGGTTGCCGGGTTATCTGGTACTGGGCGGCGGCTAGGTCTTTTTCGGCCACGGCGCGCTCGGGGTGGCGGGCGCTCAGGCGCAACGTTACGCGCACCGTGGGCTGGTCCCAGCCCTGCACGCGCACCGTGGCCCGGTCGGCCCGAATGCGCACCACCGTGCCCGGCGGGCAGGGCAGCGTTTGCTCCACGGTGCGTGTCACCACCTGCACCTTGCGGGTCGCCGGGGCCTGGGCTAGCGCGGGGGTGGCCAGGGCCAGCAGGGCCCCGAGCGCTCCCCAGCCATTCAGCCACCGAAAAATTGAAAAGCAGCTCATGTGATAAGAAGGTGAATAAGCTCCCGCGTGACGGTTGCCTTGCGAATCGTGACCTGCACTTGCTGCTGCTCAAGCTGGGGGCTAGCCCCGCGCTGCGTTTGGGCGCGTAGCTGCTGCTCCTGCTGCTGCAAAGCGGTAAGCTGGGCGCGTAGCTGCTGAAATTCACCCGACTGGCACACCTGCGGTAGCGACGAGCAGTGCGCCTCAATAAAGGCCTCGCCCTGGTCGTCGAGCGGCTCGGTGCTGGGGGCAGGTGGCAGGGCGGGCAGCGCCGGCAAGACAGCCACGGGGGCAACTGCCGGCGGCGGGGTAGCCGTGGCCAGCGGCGCGTGGGCGGGCCGCGCCAGCCAGGCTAGCCCCACCGCCAGCAGGAGCAGCACTGAGGCTGCTAAGCTCAGCTGCCAGGTGCGCCGCCGCCGCGGGGGTTGGGGCAGCGGGGCTAGCCGGGCGGGCGTGGCTAGCTGGTTGAGGCGGGCGGCCACGTGCAGCCAGGTATCGTCGGCGGGCTCGTGGGTGGGCAGCTGCGGCAGGGCTCGGGCAATGGCCTGGTCGGCCGTTAGCTGGCTGGCAATGGCGGCCCAGGTGTCGGCAGCGGGTTCGGCGGTGGGGAGTTCGCCGAGGGCCCGCGCCAGGTGCGCGCGGCCGGCTTCGGCATCGGGCAAGGGGAGGCGGTTCATCGGTTGAAGGAGGCTAGTTTGAGTTGAAGCTGGCGCTTGGCCTGGTGCAGCTGCGACTTGCTGGTGCCCTCCGAAATGCCGAGCATCTCGGCCACTTCGCGGTGCAGGTAGCCCTCCACCTCGACCAGGCAAAACACGGCGCGGTAGCCGGCCGGCAGCTCGGCAATGGCGTTGGCCAGGGCCTCGCCCGTCAGGTTGTCGTGCCAGGGCACGAGCGGCTCGGGGTGGCGCTCGTGGTCGTAGACTTCCATGCGCTGCTCGCGCCGCAGCGTTTGCAACGCCATTTGCACCACGATGCGCCGAATCCAGGCCCCGAGCGTCGAATGCTGGCGAAACGCGGCCAGCTGCTGAAACACTGCCATAAAGGCGTCCTGCAACGCGTCCTGGGCCAGGGCCCGGTCGTTGAGAATGCGTAGCGCGCAGCTAAACATGGCCGTCTTGTATTGCAGGTACAGCCGGTGCTGCGCCGCGCGGTCGTGCGCCAGGCAGCCCGCCAGCAAAAGCTGCTCCTCGGGCGAAAGAAAAGAAGGGGGCGCAATGGTCACGGCTAGCAGCTTTGGCCTAAAGTGACGCAGCCCCGGCAAAAGGTTGGGTAGCTAAAAAATAAAATTGTTGATGCTAAGTAAGATGCTGATTATTAGCAGGAAAATTATCAAAATTAAAACTTGAGAGACACGAAAAAGCCCTTCCAAAGCAGGGCTTCGGAAGGGCTGAAATTTTATTTGCCATGCTGCTGGCGCAGGGCCGCAAAGCCATACAAGGCGGCCCAGGTGGCCAGGCAGCTAAGTGCCAGGGCCTTATGCCGCTTGAGAGACAGACATAGGTTTTGCCCGGTTACGTCGCTAACACATTCGTTTCCGGGGCCAGTTTCATATTCTAGGCTGACCATCGTGTTGACGACGGCGCAGCCTTCCACCGCGCTAGCCAGAATGAGAAAGGCCGCGAAATAGCCCACTAGTCGCGCTTTCATAGTAAATAAGCCGATGAGGGTTAGTAGCCCACGGCCTTATCGTCGCCCCTGGGGTCGGCGCCGCCTTCGAGGCGGCCATCGGGCAGCACCCGGATGACGTCGAGGCGGCCCCAGGCGTTGCGGGGCTGGGGGTTGAAGCCGCGTTCCTGCAAGGTTTTTTCGGCCTCGGGCGTGAGGGCGCCGGCTTCTACGTCGAGCTGGTCGGGCAGCCACTGGTGGTGCAGGCGCGGCGCAGCGGCGGCCTGCTCGGCGTTGGCGCCGTAATCGACTACTGCCAGGATACTTTGTAAAACGCTGGTGATAATGGTGCTGCCGCCCGGTGAGCCCGTGACGAGCGCCAGCTTGCCGCCCCTAGTGAGGATGGCGGGCGTCATGCTACTGAGCATGCGCTTGCCGGGCGCAATGGCATTGGCCACGCCGCCTACCAGGCCGTAGGAGTTGGGCACGCCGGCCTTCGAGCTGAAGTCATCCATCTCATTATTAAGCAGGAAGCCGGCGCCGGCCACTACTTCCTTGCTGCCGTAGGCACCGTTGAGGGTGGTGGTGCAGCTCACGGCGTTGCCGTCGGCGTCCACCACATCGTAGTGCGTGGTCTGGTCGCTTTCGTAGCGCGGCAGGCCGGGGCCGGCCGTGATGCTGGCGCTCGGCGTGGCCAGGCCATCGGGGCGAATAGTGGTGCCGCGCTGCTTGTTGTAGTCTTTCGCCAAGAGTTGGGCCACCGGCACCTTGCCAAAATCAGGGTCGCCGAGGTAGGTAGCCCGGTCGGCGTAGGCGCGGCGCTCGGCCTCGGTGATGAGGGCCACGGCGGCCGGTGTGTGGTAGCCAAGCTTGCCCAGGTTGCTGGGCTCCAGCATCTGCAAGATTTGCAGCAGGGCCACGCCGCCGCTGCTAGGGGGCGGCATCGTAATAACGTCGTAGCCGCGGTACTGGCCGTGCAGGGCGGCGCGCCACTTGGGCTGGTAGCCATCGAGGTCTTGCTGCGTGATGAGGCCGCCGCCTTTTTTCATCTCGGCCAGCAGCAGCTCGGCCGTGCGGCCTTTATAGAAGCCGGCGCGGCCCTGCTGCTGAATGCGCAACAGCACGGCGGCCAGCTCGGGCTGCTTGAGGGTGTCACCCTTTTGCCAGGCGTTGGCCCGCACGAAAACGGGCGGCGTGCCGGGGTTGTACTTGATAAAATCGGCCTGGGTGCGGTTGAGGCCGGCGGCCTCTTTCTCGGTGAGGGCCACGCCGTGGCTGGCTAGCCGCACGGCGGGCGCCACGAGCCGGGCCCAGGGCAGCTTGCCGAGCTTTTTGTGCAGGGCTTCCATGCCGGCCACGGTGCCGGGCGTGCCCACGGCCAGGGCGCCGGCGGTGCTGCGGCCGGGCACTACGTTGCCGCTGGCATCGAGGTACATGTCGCGGCTAGCCCCGGCAGGGGCGGTTTCGCGGAAGTCGAGGGTGCCGTCCTGGCCGCTTTTGCTGCGGTACACGATGAAGCCACCGCCGCCGATATTGCCGGCCACCGGCAGCACCACGGCCAGGGCAAACTGCACGGCCACGGCCGCGTCGTAGGCGTTGCCGCCCTGCTGCATAATGTCGCGGCCCACGCGGGAGGCCTCGGGGTGGGCCGATACTACCATAGCGTGGCGCGCCACTACGGGCGCGGCGGCCGGGGGCAACTGGTCGGCCATGGGCGCTGTGGCCGGGTGCGGGACGGCCTTTTGGGCCAGCGCCGGGCTAGCCAGCCCAGCCAGCAGCAACATGGCCGGCGAAAAACGAAAAAACGTATGCATGCCGCAAAGTAGCCACAAAGGCGAGCCAACCGGCCGGCTGCCTACCTTTGAAAAGCTAATTTTCCCGTGCTTATGTCCGCCGAAATCCAGGATACTCCCGCTTCTCCCGCGCCCGTACTGGCGCTCACCCAGGAAGATTCCTGGCTCCGGCCCTACGAGCCCACGCTGCTGGCCCGCCAGCAGCGGCTGGCCGACCGGCTGGCCGCCATCACCGCCGAATACGGCTCGCTGAGTAAGTTTGCCACCGGCCACCAGCGCTTCGGGCTGCACTACGATGCGCGCCGCCGCGGCTACGTGGTGCGCGAGTGGGCGCCCGGCGCCGAGGCTGTGAGCCTAGTGGGCGACTTCAATTTCTGGAATCGCGCCGCCGACCCGTTGCAAAAAGACGAGGCTAGCGGCGTGTGGGAAGGCTTTGTTGCCGACGACGAGCACGGCCGCCGCCCGGCCGCCGGCTCGCGCTACAAGCTGCACATCGTGGCCCACGGCCAAGGCAAAGACCGCCTGCCCGCCTACCTGCGCCGCGCCGTGCAGGACCCCGCAACCAACGACTTTTCGGCCCAGCTCTGGGGGCCCGAAAGCCCGTTTAAGTGGACGGACTCGACCTTCCGCATCAACACCGCCACTAAGGGCCAGCCGCTCATCTACGAGGCGCACGTGGGCATGGCCCAGGAGGAAGGTCGCGTAGGCACCTACCGCGAGTTTGCCGACCATATTCTGCCCCGCATTCAGGCCAATGGCTACAATGCCGTGCAGCTCATGGCCGTGCTGGAGCACCCGTACTATGGCTCGTTTGGCTACCACGTGGCCAATTTTTTCGCGCCCAGCTCGCGCTTCGGCACGCCCGAGGACTTGAAATACCTGGTAAATACTGCCCATCAGTTGGGCATCGTGGTGCTGCTCGACCTGGTGCACTCGCACGCCGTGAAGAACGAGGCCGAAGGGCTAGCCGACTTCGACGGCTCGGGCAACCTCTATTTTCACAAGGGCGAGCGCGGCAACCACCCCGGCTGGGACTCGAAGCTGTTTGACTACGGCCGGCCCGAGGTGCAGCAGTTTTTGCTCAGCAACCTGCGCTACTGGCTGGAGGAGTTTCACTTCGATGGCTTCCGCTTCGATGGCGTGACCTCGATGCTGTATCACCACCACGGCGAGGGCCACGCCTTCGGCGGCTACGACAGCTACTTCGGCCCGCAGGCCGACGACGCCGCCATTCTCTACCTCATGCTAGCCAGCACGCTGGTGCGCGAGCTGAAAAAATCGGCCCTGCTCATCGCCGAAGATATGAGCGGCCTGCCCGGTCTGTGCCGGCCCATCGCCGCGGGCGGCGTGGGCTTCGACTACCGCCTGGGCATGGGCCTGCCCGATTTCTGGATTAAAACCCTCAAGCACCAGCGCGACGAAGACTGGGACCTCGGCGCGCTCTGGCACCAGCTTACCAACCGCCGGGCCGGCGAAAAAACCGTGGCCTACGCCGAAAGCCACGACCAAGCGTTGGTGGGTGATAAGACCCTAGCGCAGTGGCTCTACGGCGATGCTATTTACCACCATATGCACGTGCTGGATGGCGACGGCGGCGCGGCTAGGGCCACGGCGCTGCACAAGCTCATCCGGCTCATTACGCTGAGTGCGGGCGGCGAGGCCTATCTCAACTTTATGGGCAATGAGTTTGGCCACCCCGAGTGGATAGACTTTCCGCGCGCTGGCAACGACTGGAGCTACCACTTCGCCCGCCGCCAATGGAGCCTGGCCGACAACCCCGACCTGCGCTTCAGCCAGCTGCTGGCCTTCGACCGGGCCATGCTGGGGCTAGCCCGCGAGCGCCAGCTGCTCACCAAAGGCCCGGCCACGCTGCTCAATATCGATGCGGGCAACAAAGTCGTGGCTTTCGAGCGCGCCGGTTTGGTATTCGTGTTCAGCTTCAACGTGAGCGAAAGCTTCTTCGACTATGGCCTGCCGGTGCCCGCCGTGGGGCGCTACCGTCTGGTGCTCACCTCCGACCGGCCCGCGTTTGGTGGCTTCGACCGGCTCGATGAGCAGGTCATTTACGACACGCTGGGGGGCGGTGGCACTGCCGAGGCGCCGCGCCTGCGCCTCTACGTGCCCAGCCGCACGGCGCTGGTGCTGGCTAGGGGGTAAGCAACGCCCGGCCGCCGCCCGACGACCGGGCTAGCCTGGTCGTCGTCGCGGGCTAAAAATACATTTCTTTGCCTGGTCGCTAGCCACTAGCGCCGCTGGGGCGTTATAAAGCCGGGTGCGTCAACGCACCGCTTTGTGCTTATGTCCGACTCACCAACCCGCTACGCGCGGGTCCTCTCCTGGCTCGACCGCTACCTTATTCGCCCGCTGTACACCGACCGGGTGCGGCGGCTGATTCTGCAAAGCTTCCCGTTTTGGATGGCCTCCATCCTGACCGGGCTGGTGGCGGTGGGCTACGAAAAAATGTTTGGCTGGGCCGAGGAACTGAGTTTTACCTGGCTGCGGCAAACGCCCTGGCTGGCGTTTATTTTGACTCCAGTGGCGTTTGGCGTGTCGTGGCTGCTGGTGCGCGAGCTGGCGCCCGCCGCTAGGGGCAGCGGCATTCCGCAGGTGATGGCCGGTATTGAGCTGTCTAACCCGGCCCACTACCAACGTACCGGCTACCTGCTGAGCTTGCGCGTGGCCGTGGTGAAGGTGCTGAGCAGCGTGGTGCTGCTACTGGGCGGCGGTGTTATCGGGCGCGAGGGACCAACCATCCAGGTATCGGCGGCCATCTTTCGGGCTATCAACCGTTTGCAGCCGGCGGGCTGGCCGCAGCTTTCGCGCCAGATTGCCCTCGTAACGGGCGGCGCGGCCGGACTAGCTGCCGCCTTTAACACGCCGCTGGGCGGTATCGTGTTTGTGGTGGAAGAACTGACCCAGATGCACATGGCCCGCTTTCGCATGGCCGTGTTCACAGCCGTTATCATTGCGGGCCTCACGGCCCAAACGTTTCTCGGGCCTTACCTCTACCTGGGCTACCCCAAAATAATTGCCGCCTCGTTTCGGGTGCAGCTGGTAGTATTTCTGGTGGCCGTGGTGTGCGGCATTGCGGGCGCGGCGTTCGCTAAAACGCTGCTTTGGCTTGGCAACTACCGCAAGCGCTTCGCCTCGCTGGCCGCGCAGGCAGGCTGGGTGCTGGGCTGCGGCCTGCTGATGGCGGGCATTGCCTACGGCTTCGGTACCGAAGGTATGGGGACCGGTAAGCCGATTATCAACCGCCTGCTGTTTCAAAATAACGGTCTGACGCCCTGGTACTTGTTTCCGGTGCGGTTTGTGGGCATGGCCCTCAGCTACAGCAGTGGCGGGGCGGGCGGCGTGTTTGCCACCTCGCTCAGCGCGGGCGCTATTCTGGGCGATGGTATGGCCCGGATAATGGGCGTGGCCGTGGCCGACCGCAACCTGCTCATCCTGGTCAGCATGGTGAGCTTTCTCACCGGCGTGGTGCGCTCGCCCTTCACGGCTGCCATCCTGGTGCTCGAAATGACGGACCGCCACTCGGCCATTTTTCAGTTGCTAATCAGCGGCTTGCTGGCCCAAAGCGTAGCCACGCTGCTTGACCGCCACTCGCTCTACGAGCACCTCAAGCAGAGCTTCATTCGCGAGGCACTGAACGACGACCGCCAGCCGCCCCAGCCCGCGCCCGTCCGCGCCGAATGACGGGCTAGCCCAACATCCAGCGCGGGCTTGAGCCTAGCCTGCCTTACTCGCGCTTGCGCCCGATGCTGAGGCGATACAGCGTTTCGGTGAGGCGCTTGCCGCGCATGTCGGCATTTTTCGAGCCCTTGAGGTAGCGCACGTAGGAGCGCTGCTCCAGTTTGGTGAGGGTTTTGAAGAACTTAAAAGCCGCTTCGTTTTCGTTTAGACCGGCGGCGAGGTCCTCGGGCAGCGTTACCACGCGCTCGCTGGTATCCTTGCGCAGGGCCACGTGCAACACGTCGCCCAGCGTTTTGCCCACGGCGCGGCGCACCTCGCGCGGGATGCTAAGACCGTGGTAGCCGTCGCCAATTGGCAGCAGCTCGCCCTGAAAGGGGAAACCCTCAATGGCCGTTTGCACGAGCAATTCCTCCTTAGTGCCGTAGTGCTCTTCTACCGAAAAGGGCACCGCTACAAATACGTCGCCTGTGTGCGGGTCTGCTTCGAGCACCGTGTCAAATTCCTGTTCAAATTCCGTCATCGTCGGCAAAATTAACTCCGCTAGGCCACCGGGCGCGGCCGGGCCGTGCGCAAGGCCTGCGCAATGGCTCCGGCATCGGCCGCCGGCACGGCCTGCACCGTGGCAATCGGCAGGCCTAGCTCGCGGCATACGCGCTCGGCCAGGGCGGGCGTTTCGGTTAAAATGAGGTCGGCGCGCAGCAAGGCTTGGCGCTGCAAGTCGGCCATCCAGCCGGTGGCGGTGCCCATGGGCTCATTGCCGGCGGCTAGCGCGGCCACGTGCAGCACCAGCGGCCGGCCGGTGCGCTGGCGCAATTCCTGGGCTGCCAGCCAAGTAGGCCAGGCCGGCGCATATATGACTGCAAAATCAGCCTCAGCCAGCGCCACTGGCACCGCAAAGCGCGCGTACTGAATGACTTGGTAATTCAAATCGGGCGCTGGGTAGTGCGTGGCAGCGAGGCGCAGCACCGAGGCCGGCACCGACGAGCTTGCCGATTCGGAAGCCGGGCTAAAAGCCGATTCAGCAGGCGCGGGCGGCGGGGCAATAGCCGGCTCCTCAGCGGCGGGCGCGGCACTAGCCACCGGCTGGCGCAAGGCCGCCAATGCCGCTGGCCAGCCAGCCTGGGCCGGATTTGGCGAAAAATCGGCTTCCTGAAACAAGTCGCGGCTGGGGGCTTCTTCCAACTCATTTGCCTCGCTTTGCACCAGGGGCAAGTCAGTTTCCAATGCGCCTTGCGGCGTTGCCTCGGCCGGCTCGTAGCGCGGAGCAACCGGGGCGTTGGCAGCCGGGGCAGCTTCTAAAGCGGCTGAAGCAGCAGATACCTGAGTTGAAACAGGCGCTGGCTGTGTCGGCGTTGCCTTGGGTGCGGGGCTGTGCGCGGACGTTTCCGGTCCACCCGGCCCCGACGGGCTGAAGACGGCAAGCTCCGGCTGGACGCTAGCGGCGGGCGGCGCGCTGGCTAGGGGGGTGGCCCCGAGGTAAGGCTCAGCGGGCCACTGGGCCGGGCCTACCCAGAGTGGGGCAGGTAAGGGCCGGCCGGCCCGCTGGGCTAGCTGCGGCAGGCTATGGCTAGCCAGGCGTAGCACGCGCACGGCCGCCCAGGCGCGGGGCGGCGTAGTTTCGGAGGGTACTGCTAGCGCCCGGCTGGGGTCGGGCTTAGCGCCCGGCGCTGGTAGGGTAGAATCAGCAGCGTCATTTTCTGCTTCTTTCGGCTCAATGGCTTCTTCTGACCCACCAGAGGCTAGCGGAGTTGCGGCCACTGCGGCAGGCTTCGTTGCTTCCGCCGCTGCTTGCGGTTTCTCGGTGGCTAGGGGCGCGGCGCCATTATACGCGTCGGCGGGCAGGGGCAGGTATTCTTCGGCGCTGAGGTGGTCGGGCGCGTCGGCCTGGGGCACCATTACCAGGATGGAATCGACAGTGGGGGCAGAAGCCTGCGTAACTTCTACCAAGGCGCGCACGGCCGGGGTCGCCTCAGCCCAGGCCAGCACAAGCACGGCAATGGGGGCGGGTAAATCGGCGGCGGGCAAAGACATTCGACAGGTATTAGCCCTGCGAATAACGGCACAGCGGCGGCCAGGTTTGCGGTATGCCCCAAAAAATAATGAGCTTTTGAGCCAGCCAATGCCTGGGTTCAACGTTTTTGGCGCGCCCGATGCCCGCCGCAAAAGGTATCTTGCCAGTCGATAGCCGGCTCTTTGCCTGGCTAGCCCCCTGCCAGCTAGCCAGTACCAGGCGGCTGCTCGTCTTCCCCATTTTTAGCTATATGCCCGCTAATTCCGCTCAGGAAAATAACTACATGCTCAACGACCTGGCGCTGCAAGCGCGCCAGGAGCACCTGCCCGGCGCGGTGGTGCGCGTCGAGCAAACCGACAACCATCTCTTCACCTTCTTCACCGAAAATGGCACGCGCCTGCTGCTGCACGCGCTCTCCGACAAGATTCTGCGCTTTCGCTACCTCACGCCGGGCTCGCCCGCCGAGCCCGATTTCAGCTACGCCATTCCCGACCCGGCCGTGGAGCGCAGCCGGCGCCCGGCCGTGCCCAGCTTCCTGGAGTTCAAGGAGAAAGATGACCACTACCGCCTCACGACCGGCCGCCTCATCTGCATTGTGTGGAAGGATTCGCTGCGCACCCGCGTGCTCGACCGCTCGGGCAACATCCTGAGTGCCGACGAAAAAGGCTTTCACTGGCACCACGACGACGATACCGGCAACGACGTGGTGAAAATGAGCCACCAGGTGCCCAGCGGCGTGTGCTACTACGGCCTCGGCGACAAGCCCGCCAACATGAACCTGCGCGGCCAGCGCTTCCTCAACTGGGGCTCCGATACCTACGGCTACGTGAAGGGCTCGGACCCGCTCTACAAGAACATTCCGTTCTTCCACGTGCTGCAGCAGCGCATTGCGCACGGCATTTTCTTCGATAATACCTTCAAGGCGTTTTTCGACTTTGCGGCCGAGCGGGCCGATGTCACCAGCTTCTGGGCCGAGGGTGGCGAGATGAATTATTATTTCATCTACGGCCCCACCTTGCTCGAAACTACCGAGGAGTACACGCGCCTGACGGGCCCGCCCGAGCTGCCGCCGCTCTGGACGCTGGGCTACCACCAGTGCAAGTGGAGCTACTTCCCGGAGAGTAACGTGAAGGCAATAACCCAGGGCCTGCGCGAGCGCCGCATTCCGTGCGATGCCATTTACCTCGACATCGACTACATGGATGGCTACCGGTGCTTTACCTGGAGCCTGCAGCACTTCCCCGAGCCCAAGCGCATGGTGGACGAGCTAGCCGCCGACGGCTTCAAAACGGTCGTTATCATTGACCCCGGCATCAAAATCGACCCTAGCTACCCGGTGTACCAAGAGGGGTTGAAGAACGACTTTTTTTGCCGCCGCGCCGATGGCCCCCTCATGCGCGGCTCGGTGTGGCCCGGCCAGTGCAATTTCCCCGACTACACCCGCCCGGCGGTGCGCGAGTGGTGGGCGGGTCTGTTCAAAGGGCTCATTCAGGACATCGGCGTGAAGGGCGTGTGGAACGACATGAACGAGCCCGCCGTATTCGAGAAAGGTACCTTCCCCGACGACGTACGCTTCGACTACGACGGCCAGCCGTGCTCGCACAAAAAAGCGCATAACATCTACGGCATGCAGATGGCCCGGGCTACCAACAACGGCGTAAAGCAATTTAGCTACCCCAACCGGCCGTTTACTATCACGCGCAGCACCTACGCGGGCGGTCAGCGCTACTCTTCGGGCTGGACCGGCGACAACATCGCCAGCTGGGACCACCTCTGGCTAGCCAATATTCAGTGCCAGCGCCTGAGCATCAGCGGCTTCAGCTTTATTGGCTCCGATATCGGCGGCTTTATCGACACGCCCGATGGCGAGCTGTACGCCCGCTGGATTGCGTTGGGGGCGTTTCACCCGTTTTTCCGCACCCACAGCTCGGGCGACCACGGCGACCAGGAGCCCTGGAGCTTCGGCGAGCCCTACACGAGCCTGGCGCGGCACTTCATCGAGCTGCGCTACATGCTGCTGCCCTACGTGTACACGGCCTTCTGGCAGTACACCACGCAGGGCACGCCCATGCTGCGCCCGCTCACCTTCCTCGACCAGAACGACCCCGAAACCTACCTGCGCATGGCCGAGTTTGCGCTCGGCGACAACCTGCTCGTGTGCCCCATCACCCAGGCCGGCGCCGATGGCCGCTGGATGTACCTGCCCAGGGGCGAGTGGTACTACTACTGGACCGACGAGCTGAAGGCCGGCGGCCAGGAAGTGTGGGCCAGCGCCGACCTCACGCGCATTCCGCTCTTCATCAGGGCCGGGGCCGTGGTGCCCATGCAGCCCGTGCTGCAGTACGTGGGCGAAAAAACGGTGGAGCAGCTCACGCTGCACGTTTACTACAAGAACGGCACTGCCACCAGCGTGCTCTACGACGACGGCGGCGAGGGCTACGCCTACCAGGAAAGTGGCCAGCAAACTACCCGCCGTTTCACCGTGGTAGGCGATGCTACAGCTCTGACCATCAGCCAAAAAATCGAGGGAGAGTACCCCGCGCCCTACACCACCTGCCGTGTGGTGCTGCACGGCCTGCCCGCCACCCCGGCCACCGCTGCGGCCGATGCCGAGGCGCTGTCGCTAGGGGAGTACCCGGCTACCGAAACCACCGTGGCCGCCCCGGCCGTAGTGGTGGGCGTGGGCTTCGGGGAGGTAAAAATTGAATTTGCGGTCCCGTCGGCCGAGTTGCCGGTAAAGGCTTAGCCGGATTCTTTATGGTAAGAAAGGGCCTGGGCGGTTAGCGCAGGCCCTTTTTTGGCGAAAAATAGTGTGCGTGGCAAACGGGCGCCAACCTGGTTTGCGTAGTAGGCAGAATGAGCTGTGCTATACCGCCCAAGCCGTTTCGCCTTCTTTATACGCTCCGCTTCCGTGTCCGACGCTCCCGACCAGCCCGAATCCAAAACCGCCATCATTGCCGCCCTCGCGGCCAACCTGGGCATCGCCATTATCAAGTTCGTGGCCTCGTACTTCACGAACTCGTCAGCCATGCTTTCGGAAGGTATCCACTCGCTCGTGGACACGGCCAACGAGTGGCTGCTGCTGCTAGGGCTGCGCAGCAGCCGGCAGCCGCCCACGCCGCGCCGGCCCTTCGGCTACGGGCGCGAGCTGTATTTCTGGGCCTTTATGGTGGCGGTGTTCATCTTCGCCATCGGCGGCGGGCTCTCGCTGTATGAGGGCTACGAGCACCTGCACCACCCCGAGCCCCTCGGCGACCCCACCTGGAACTACGTGGTGCTGGCTATTGCTTTCGCGCTCGATGGCAGTTCCTTCCTGGTGGCGCGCCGCACGTTCAATGCCCAGCGCGGCCAGCAGCCCTTCTGGGCGGCTTTTCGCGACAGCAAAGACCCCTCGGTTTTCGTGGTACTGTTCGAGGACGCCTCCGATTTGCTAGGGCTGCTCATCGCCTTTCTGGGTGTCTTTCTTAGCCATTGGCTACATATGCCCGCGCTCGATGGCGTAGCCTCCATTCTTATCGGCGTGCTCCTACTGGTGGTCGCCGCCCTGCTGCTGCGCGAAACCAAGAGCCTGCTGCTCGGCGAGCCGGCCCAGGATACGTTGCTGGCTAGTATCACGGCTATGGTGAAGGCCGAGAAATCGATTGTGCGCGCTAGCCCGCCGCTCTCGTCCTACCTCAGCCCGCACGAAATCCTGGTGGTGGTACCCGTCGAGTTTGCGCCCGAGCTGCCGGCCCGCCAGCTCACGCAAATAATTGGGCAGCTTTGCGACCAAATAAAGGCCGCGCACCCCGATGTGCAGCACATTTTTGTGCAGCCGACCGTGCTACCTGCGCTAACTTCGCCGGCCCTGGCTAGTGGGCCAGGAGCGGCTAGCCCGAAAATTATTGAAGTCTGAAAGCAGCGCAAACGTTTGCGAGTGGGCTAGCCCGCCGCCGGGCGCCAAACCGTGCTTAATATTGGCGACGCTAATAACAACGCGACCCCGCGGCGTGTTAGCCGAACCTACCTCCGGTAGCTCGCCTGGGCGAATTACCAAATCTTACTTTATCCCACCGCAACAATGACCAAAATCAAAGTAGCCAATCCCGTAGTGGAACTCGATGGCGACGAGATGACGCGCATCATCTGGAAATTCATCAAGGACAAGCTCATTACGCCCTACCTCGACCTCGACATCAAGTATTACGACCTCGGCATCGAGTACCGCGACCAGACCAACGACCAGGTTACCATCGATTCGGCCAACGCCATTAAGCAATACGGCGTGGGTATCAAGTGCGCCACCATCACTCCGGATGAGGAGCGCGTGGCCGAGTTTGGTTTGAAGCAGATGTGGAAATCGCCCAACGGTACGATTCGTAACATCTTGGATGGCACCGTGTTCCGCGAGCCGATTGTGATGAACAACGTGCCCCGTTTGGTGCCCAACTGGACGGCCCCCATCTGCATTGGCCGCCACGCCTTCGGCGACCAGTACCGCGCTACCGACTTCGTGACCAAGGGCAAGGGCAAGCTCACCATCACGTTCACGCCCGAGGAGGGTGGTGAAGAGCAGTCGTTTGAGGTGTACAACTTCAAAGGCGACGGCGTGGCCCTGGCTATGTACAACACCGACGAAAGCATCCGCGGCTTCGCCCACGCCTGCTTCAACCAAGCCCTGATGAAGGGCTGGCCGCTGTACCTGAGCACCAAAAATACCATCCTGAAAAAATACGATGGCCGCTTTAAGGACATCTTCCAGGAGATTTACGAGCAGGATTACCTGGCCAAGTTCAAGGAAGCCGGCATCACCTACGAACACCGCCTCATCGACGACATGGTGGCCTCGGCGCTGAAGTGGAACGGCAACTTCGTATGGGCCTGCAAAAACTACGACGGCGACGTGCAAAGCGACACCGTGGCCCAGGGCTTCGGCTCGCTGGGCCTCATGACTTCGACGCTGGTGACGCCCGACGGCACCGTGATGGAGGCCGAAGCTGCCCACGGCACCGTAACGCGCCACTACCGCGACCACCAGAAGGGCAAGCCCACCAGCACCAACCCCATCGCCAGCATCTTCGCCTGGACGCGCGGCCTGGAGTTTCGCGGTAAGCTCGACGGCAACCAGGAGCTTATCGACTTCTGCCACAAGCTAGAGCAGGTATGCATCGAAACCGTGGAAAGCGGCAAAATGACCAAGGACTTGGCCGTTTGCATCCACGGCAACAAGGTGGAGCACGGCCGCGACTACCTCTACACCGAGGAGTTTTTGGAGGCGCTCGACGAGAACCTGAAGAAAAAGCTTGGCCAGTAAGCGGCTAGGCCCTTAGTAAGTTGAAAAGCCCAGGCTGCCTTGCGCAGCCTGGGCTTTTTGGCGCGTGCAGAAAATCGCCACCCTCAGGGCATTAGCTGGCCCAGGAACAAACTGAAATTAGCCAGATTATGCGTGGCTACCGCCGCCCAGCACGAACCACTGCGCTCGCGGACCCACAAAAAAAGGGTGCCAAATAAGAGCTTGTCAGCAATGAGCCCTAGCGAGAAATGGGCGGCCGGCCAAAACGTAGCGGGGTGCGCGAAGCCGAAACCATGCCCTAGCACAAAAAGGATAATGCCTGCCAGCCCGCCCCAGCTGGTGCGCGTGCCGAAGAAAGGGATAGTACGCGGAAAAACCCTGCTCAACAGCCCTAGCAGCACGCCCCGCTCAAACAGCTCTTCGGCCAGCCCCGGCATGGTAAGCTGATACAAGAGCGTTTCGCCGCCCGGCGGGCGCACCTGGTGCCGCACCAGGTAGCCACTCAGCAGCTGAAGCAGCGCGGCGGCCAGCGCCACTAGCCCCACCACACGCCAGGAGCCGGGCCAGGGCCGTCGCAGGCCGCTTTCCAACGAGCTTACCCAGCGCAGCCAATAAACAACCCCTAGCGAAAGCAAAACGGCTAGTAGCTTGCCCAGCCAGTTGTGCTGCAACCCAAATTGCTTCGTCCACCAGATGGGGTTTACCACCGCCAGGTTGTTGAGGCCGTACAGCACGGCGGCTAGTAGCACTACGCGCGGCGCCGCTTTGAGGCCGGGCGCAAAGAGTACCAAGCTTGTTAAAAACCAAAAAAAGAATAGCATGGCGGGGGCTGCCGGTTGAGTAGGCAAGCTACTGCAAGAGTCTTGTTCCGCTCGGCTAGGGTGGCTAAGTCGCACAAAAAAGGCGTGGCAGAATAACTGCCACGCCTTTTTGTAACATGTCCCGGTTACTAGGCCAAGTTATTCGAAGTAGCCTTCGCCGTGAGAAACTCGCGGTTCAGGATGGCGATGTTCTCCAGCGAAATGCCCACCGGGCACTCGGCTGCGCACGAGCCGATGTTAGAGCAGGCGCCGAAGCCCTCGATGTCCATCTGGGCCACCATATTCTCGACGCGGGTCTTCGACTCTACCTTGCCCTGGGGCAGCAGGGCAAGCTGCGATACCTTCGCCGACACGAACAGCATGGCCGAGGCGTTTTTGCAGGCCGCTACGCAGGCGCCGCAGCCAATGCAAGTGGCGGCTTCGAATGCGCGGTCGGCAATTTCCTTCGGAATCGGAATCTCGTTACCGTCGGGGGCGCCGCCGGTGTTCACGCTCACATAGCCGCCCGCCTGAATAATGCGGTCAAAAGCCGAGCGGTCTACGCTCAGGTCCTTATTAACGGGGAAGGCGTTGGCGCGCCAGGGCTCGATGGTGATGGTGTCACCGTCCGAGAACTTGCGCATGTGTAGCTGGCAGGTAGTGGTGCCTTTCTCGGGGCCGTGCGAGCGGCCGTTGATAAACAGGTCGCACGAACCGCAGATGCCCTCGCGGCAGTCGTGGTCGAAAGCTACCGGGTCCTGGCCTTTATGTAGCAGGTCCTCGTTGAGCACGTCGAGCATTTCCAGAAACGACATATCGGGCGAAATATCTTTCACCTGGTAGTCAACAATGCTGCCTTCAGTCTGACGGTTGGGCTGACGCCAAACTTTCAGCGTCAGGTTCATGGGTTTAGCGTTGGGATTAGAGCCGGCCATATCGGTTGAATTAAAAATTATGAATTAAAAATCAGGAAATGAATACCTAAAAAATCAGGGAATCAAGACTCGATTTTTAATTCATAATTCATAATTTTTAATTAATTATTTATAGCTCCGCTGCGTGAGCTTCACGTTTTCGAAAACCAGCTCTTCCTTGTTGAGGCGCTCGGGCTGATTTTCGCCCATGTACTCCCAGGCGGCTACGTAGGCATATTCATCATCGCGGCGCATGGCCTCACCGTCCTCCGTGGCGTATTCCTCGCGGAAGTGGCCGCCGCAGCTTTCGTTGCGGTCGAGGGCATCGTCTACCATTAACTCACCTAGCTCGATGAAGTCAGCCACGCGGCCGGCTTTCTCCAGCGCCTGGTTCATTTCTTCGCCGGTACCAACCACTTTCACGTCGCTCCAGAACTCCTTGCGCAGCTTGGCAATTTCGGCTTTAGCGTACCTCAGGCCTTCGGCATTGCGGGCCATGCCACAATACTCCCACATGAGGTGGCCGAGCTTTTTGTGAAACTCGTCGGGTGTGCGGTTGCCTTTGATGGCGAGCAGTTGCTCTACCCGCGCTTGCACACCGGCTTTCGCCTCCGCAAAGGCGGGGTGGTCAGTGGTCACCGGCGTAGGCTTGGTCTGGGCCAGCTGGTCGCCGATGGTATAAGGAATCACGAAGTAGCCGTCGGCTAGCCCCTGCATGAGGGCCGAAGCCCCCAGGCGGTTGGCGCCGTGGTCCGAGAAATTACACTCGCCCGTGGCGTAGAGGCCGGGGATGGTAGTTTGCAGGTTGTAGTCAACCCACAGGCCGCCCATGGTGTAGTGAACCGCCGGGTAAATGCGCATCGGCAGTTTGTACGGGTTTTCGTCGGTAATCTTCTCGTACATCTCGAAGAGGTTACCGTACTTCTGGCTTACCGCCTCGGCGCTGGTGCGCTTGATAACGTCGGCAAAGTCAAGATACACGGCCAAGCCCGTTGAGCCCACGCCGCGGCCTTCGTCGCACATCTGCTTGGCGTTGCGCGAAGCCACGTCGCGCGGCACGAGGTTACCGAAAGCCGGGTATTTGCGCTCCAGGAAGTAGTCACGGTCGTCCTCCTGAATGTCGGTGGCCGTGATTTCACCTTTGCGCAGGCGCTCGGCCATCTCCTTGGTCTTGGGCACCCACACGCGGCCGTCGTTGCGCAGCGACTCCGACATCAGCGTCAGTTTCGACTGATAATCACCCGAAACCGGGATGCAAGTCGGGTGAATCTGGGTAAAGCAGGGGTTAGCGAAATAAGCCCCCTTTTTGTGCGCGCGCCACGGAGCCGTGGCGTTGCAGTACATAGCGTTCGTGCTCAGGTAGAACACGTTGCCATAGCCACCGGTGGCTAGCACCACGGCGTGGGCCGCGTGCGTCTGCACCTCACCGGTGATGAGGTTACGGGTGACAATACCGCGGGCCTGACCATCGACTACTACCACGTCGAGCATTTCCGAGCGGGTGTACATCTTCACCTTGCCGTAGGCAATCTGACGGCTCAGGGCCGAGTAGGCGCCTAGCAGCAGTTGCTGGCCGGTCTGGCCGCGGGCGTAGAACGTCCGGCTTACCTGCGCACCACCGAACGAGCGGTTCGCGAGCAACCCGCCGTACTCACGGGCAAAGGGCACACCCTGCGCCACGCACTGGTCGATAATATTGACCGATACCTGGGCTAGCCGGTACACGTTGGCCTCCCGGGCGCGGTAGTCGCCACCCTTGATGGTGTCGTAGAACAAGCGGAATACCGAGTCGCCGTCGTTCTGGTAGTTCTTAGCAGCGTTGATGCCACCCTGCGCGGCGATGGAGTGCGCCCGGCGGGGCGAATCGTGGTACGTGAAGGCTTTCACGTTGTAGCCCAGCTCGGCCAGCGAGGCCGCGGCGGCAGCGCCAGCTAGGCCCGTGCCCACCACAATCACGTCGTACTTACGCTTGTTGGCGGGGTTAACAAGCTTAACGTTAAACTTATGCTTGTCCCATTTCTCGGCCAGGGGGCCTTCGGGCGCTTTGGAATTCAGTACCATATAGAAGAGCTAAACTGCCAGAAGTTAGTTGAACGCCAGGGTAAGCTGGTGCAGCACGGCCGGGGCTTTGCTGAGAAGGGCACCTTTCTCGTTGGTAAACAAGAAGAAGTAGAGCGGCATTGATGCAAAGCCAGCCGATACAATGACAGCAAAGGCATAGCCAAAGTTCTTAATCAGCGGCATGTATTTGCGGTGGTTCAGTCCCAGGGTCTGGAAGCCCGAGCGGAAGCCGTGCCACAGGTGGTAGCCGAGGCTAGCCTGCGCGGCCACGTAGAGCAGCACGTACCACCACTGGTGGAAAGAGGATACCACCAATTTGTACAAATCATCGTTTTTATTGATGTCCGGGTCGAGAGTGCCGAAGCGGGCGCGCCAGAAGAAATTGTACAAGTGCACAATCAAAAACACGAGGATAATGGAGCCCAGGATACCCATGTTGCGCGAGGTCCACTCCGAATTTTGCTTGGCTTCCCACTGGGCGTAGCCATGCGAGCGAGCACCCTTATTACGACGCGTCAGCATTAGGGCTTCGTAGATGTGGAAGCCAAAGCCCAGCACCAAGCCCCACTCGATGGTGCGAATGACGGGGTTAGTGCCCATAAAGTGCGAGTACGTATTGAACGCTACGCCGTCGTCGTGTTTGAAAAGCTGGAAGTTGCCAATCAGGTGCACCACCAGGAACGTGCAGAGAAACAGGCCCGTAAGGGACATGATAATCTTGCGCCCGATGCTGCTGGTAAAGGTTTTTGTAAACCAGTTCATAGAGATTTCAGCCGAAAAAATGACCTTTTGTACTGCCCAAAGGTAGCGCCGGCAGCGGGCTCAGCCCAAGGTGCGGGCGCAACATAGGCATTATTTAGAAGGATTAAACACTAGCGCCGCCGGCTGGGCTTAGCGGGGTGAATCAAACGGCCGGGAGTTCCGTTAGCCGATTTGCTACGTACTTTAGGACAACCAACCGCCCGCGCATCGGGTTGGGCTAGGGAGGTTATCCGGCGCGAGTCCAATTTTCAGGGTAGCAGGCTGTTTTTCAACACTGGTAGATTATGCAACTTCTTTTATCTTTTGGGAAGAATGGGGGGCGGAGCGCCTGGCTGCTAGCCGCGCTGCTGCTGACCCTGGGCTGGCTGCGCCCGCAAGCGGCGCAGGCCTCGCACATTCGGGCGGGCGATATTCAGGTAAAAGTGGATACGACGGCGGCAGGGAATCCTAATCGAGTGTTCATTAAATTCACCTTGTACCGGGATATTGCGGGGGTAAACCAGGATGAGGTAACTATATATTTCGGCGATGGTACTAGATTAGATAAGATTCCGAAAGCCACTGCTGTGCGGGTGGGGCAGACGGAGATTTTAACTTACAACTGCGAGCATACTTACCCGTCAGCGCAGCAATACACCATAAGTTTTGTTGGGGAAAACCGTAACCGGGGCGTGCTTAATATGGCGGCCTCCGATACGCAGACGTTTTATGTAAGTACTGATGTGACCATTAACCCGGCCTACGGGCGCAACCGTTCGCCGGTGCTGCGCGCGCCGGCCGTGGACCAGGGCGCGGTAGGGCAGGTGTACCTGCACAACCCAGCTGGTTACGATGCCGATGGTGACTCGCTGGTATATACCCTGATTGACTGCCAGCAGGTAACAAACGGTACCACGGCCGCTAACACCAATAACCTGCCGCGGCCCAGCAAGTGCCTCGGCTACGTGATGCCCGACGATGCCAGCATCACCGGGGGTACGGCCCCCACCCAAATAGCCTACTCGGGCGTGCCAGCGGGCGTGCCCGGTGCGCGTGCCTTCATTTCGCAGGACCCCAATACCGGGCAGATTACCTGGAATGCGCCGGCTAGGCAAGGTATCTATAATATTGCTTTTCAAGTAGTTGAAATTCGGCGCACGGCCAATGGATTTCGTGCTATCGGACGGGTAATCCGGGATATGCAGATTATCATTCAGGCGGTGAACAACTTGCCGCCGGTGCTGACGGTGCCGCCCGATATCTGCGTGGTAGCCGATACGCCCGTTACGCTCACAGTGTCGGCCACCGATGGCTCGGGGCCTGATGCCCCGGCTAGCAACGTGGTGCTATCGGCCTTCAGTGGCATTCTGCCACCCGCTACTTTCCGCCAAAACAACGTGGGCACTACCGTGACGGGCACCTTCCGGTGGACGCCCGGCAACAGCGCCGTGCCGGGCAGCACCACTGCCCCCGGCGGCAGCAACGTGGCAGACCAGCCCTACATAGTTGTCTTCCGCGCCCAGGATACCCCGCCCAACTCGGGTACCCAGCCACTGGTCGATATCCGGCCGGTGCGCATTACTGTGGTGGGGCCCCCGCCCCAAAATCTGCGCGCCACGCCCTCGGGCACCCCGGGTGGGCCTACCGGCACGCCCGGCGGCCTAGTAAGTGTGCTAACCTGGGATTTATATAAATATCAGAACGCCAGCGAAATATTAATTTATCGCAAGGAAAACCCATCCAATTTCAACCCCGGCCCCTGCGACACGGGTATTCCGCCCTCGGCGGGCTACACGCAGGTGGGCACGGTGCCGGTGACGGCCACCACGTTCTCGGACAACCAGGGACTGGTGCGCGGTAAAACGTACTGCTACCGCATCTACGCCAAGTTTCCGCTGCCGGCGGGCGGGGCTAGCATCGCTTCGGCCGAGGCCTGCCTCACCTTCAATGGTCGGTCGGCCATGCTCACGAACGTAGACGTGAACACTACCAACACTGCCACTGGCCAGATAACCGTGAAGTGGACCCAGCCCAAGGCCGACGTGGGCACGTTTGCCTCGCCCACTTACCGCCTGAGCCGCAGCATTGGTACGGGTACCCCCACGCTGGTAGCTACCATCACCAACCTGGCTGATACCACCTACGTGGACCGTGGTCTGAACACCGTGGCCAACCAGTATACCTACTCGCTGACTTTCCAGAGTGGCGCGGGCTCTACGCTGGTGCAAGAAACGGCACCTACTGCTACTAGCGTACGCACCAGCCTGGTAGCCAACGGTATTGCGCGCAGCATCACGGTGAACTGGGCCTACAATGTGCCTTGGGATAACAGCCAGCAGCCCACGCGCATCTACCGTCGCGACCCCGGCAGCGCGACTTTCAACCAGATTGCGACCGTGACGCCGAGTGCTACTAACGGCACCTACGTCGACCAGAATCTCGTGACCGGGCAGGAGTATTGCTACTACGTGCAAACCACCGGCCAGTACCCCAATTACAGCTTCCTGCGCAATCTGCTCAACAACAGCCAGCAGCTATGCACCACCTTGCAAGCCGTGCCGTGCACCCCGGTGCTCACGTTGCAGGTCGTGAACTGCGACAGCTTGGCCGCGCTAGGGTCGTACCTGCCCGTCAACCAGACTTACCAGAACAACTTGCGCTGGACAGTGGGCAACACGCCCACTGGCTGCGAGGCCAACGCCGTGTACTACCGCATCTTCCGCAGCGATACCGAAGGTGGCCCCTACGTGCTGATTGACTCGACCACCCAGCGCACCTACAGCGACCGCAACCGGCCGCGCCCCACGTACTGCTACAAGGTGCAGGCGGTGGCTGCCTCGGGTCAGCGCAGTGGCCTCAGCAACTCGGCCTGCCAGGCCGATTGCGTGTTCTTCATCCTGCCCAACATTTTTATTCCCGGCAGCAACAGCACGGCCAACCAGGTCTTCCGGCCTAAGACAACCAGCCCACTGCTGCGCACCAAAATCCAGATTTTCAACCGTTGGGGCCGCAAGGTCTACGAAAGCGACCGCGACCCCTACATCAACTGGACGGGCGGCGGCGTAGCCGGTGAAAGCGGCACCAGCGGTATGGTATCGGGAGGTATATACTACTACCTGGCCGAAGTCGAGTTTGACGACGCTGCCAAGACCAAGCGTACCTATAAAGGCTGGGTCGAGCTGGTACGCTAGCCCCCGTTTAGCCAGCAAGCCAAAAAAGCCACTCCGCCCGGGGTGGCTTTTTTGGCTTTATTTTGCCCCGCCCGCCGAGCGTGCGGGCTAGCCCTACCACTTAATTTTTGCTTTCCTTGACTCCTTCTCCTTCTTCCGAAGCCGTGCGCACGGCCGTTTTATTTCCGGGCCAGGGCTCGCAGTTTCCGGGTATGGCCCGCGAGCTTGCCGAGCAGAGCGAGGCTGCCCGCGCCGTGCTCATGCAGGCCAACGACATTTTGGGCTTTGACCTCACCAAGCTCATGTTTGAGGGCACCGACGAAGACCTGCGCCGCACCGACGTGACACAGCCCGCCGTGTTTGTGCACTCGGTGGCGCAGTTTGTGGCTAGCCCGGGCCTTGTGCCCGCCATGGTGGCCGGTCACTCGCTGGGCGAGTTTTCGGCCCTGGTAGCGGCCGGGGTGCTCACTTTTGCCGATGCGCTGCCGCTAGTGGCGCGCCGGGCCCAGGCCATGCAGGCTGCCTGCCAGGAGCAGCCTGGTACCATGGCCGCCATCCTAGGCCTGGCCGATGAGGCTGTGGAGCAGGGCTGCCAGCAGGTAGCCACCGGCGGCGATGTAGTAGTGGCCGCCAACTATAACTGCCCCGGCCAGCTCGTTATTTCGGGCTCCACGGCCGGCATTGCCAAGGCTTGCGAGGTGCTGAAAGCGGCCGGCGCCAAGCGCGCCCTGCCGCTGCCGGTGGGCGGTGCCTTCCACTCGCCCCTCATGCAGTCGGCCCAGGCTGCGCTGGCCGAGGCCATCGAGCGCACCACGTTTCACCCCGCCCGCTGCCCCGTATACCAGAATGTGGACGGCGCCCCGCACACCGACCCGGCCGAGATTAAAGCCAACCTGCTGGCGCAGCTCACGGCCCCCGTGCGCTGGACCCAGAGCGTGCAGGCCATGTTCCGCGACGGCGCCACGCAGTTCGTGGAGTGCGGTCCCGGCAAGGTTTTGCAGGGCTTGGTAAAGAAAATCGAGCCTACAGCCGCGGCCGGCTCCGTGGCCTAGCCACGATGCTGATTGTCAAGAAGCTACTGGAAAAAATGGCTAGCCACTTCTGGGTGGTGACGGCCGGGGCCAGCCTGCTGGCATTGGGGCTGTACCTATACATTGCTAGCCCCGGGCTGGCTGGCACGGCCGACACGTATCATTATCTGTCGGCCGCTTATAGCCTGCAAACCACCGGCCACCTGCTCATCGCCGATGGCCGGGCCTTTACCTGGTGGCCGCCGCTGTTCGTGGTGGTGCTGAGCGTCATCGGGTCGTCGGGTGGGGTATTGTGGCTCAATGGTTTATCCCTGCTGGGGTCGCTGGTGGCCTGGAGTGCGGTAGGCCGCCGCCTGCTGCCCGCCCGCCGGGCCTGGGCCCTGCCACTGCTGCTGGCGCTGAGTAGTACCTCGTTGGCCGTCAGCAAGTTTGTCTGGTCCGAGTCACTTTTCAATATCTTGTGGGCCAGTTACTTTATTGTCTTGCTGGCTTGGCTGCGGCGCGGCGGCTGGCGGCTAGGGGTGCTGGCCACGGTGCTAGGGTGCCTGCTGCCGATGCAGCGCATTGCGGGCATCTTTCTACTCGCGGGCGTTGGGGCTGGGCTGGGCTGGGCTGGCCTCAGTGCCCGGCAAGTGGCCCGGCCTAGCCGGCTGATGCAGGTGGCGCACCTACTTGGGGCTGGTAGCGGCCTAGCCATTTGGTCAGTATATCATTCGCTAGCGGTGAACGATACTTTCGGCTCGCCCCTGTCCTTGCCCCAGGCCGCCGCCGATTATGGCTTTGTGGTGGGGCGCTGGTTGGTGCCGCTGCCAGTAGCCTGGCTGTCGGGGCTGCCACCGGAGCTCTGGCTGGGGGTGCTGCTAGCCTGCTGCCTGCTGCTCTGGCCGCGTTCTCAGCCGGTGCCCCCGGCCAGCCGCACCTGGGCCAGCGATTGGGTACTACTCAGCACCCGCCTGCTCTATACCGCTTTCGTAGCGATGCTCGCCGTAATGATAATCAGCGTAATGCGTGCGCGAGCCGGCCGCGGCCTGCAAGAGGCCGAGCGTTACGCCACCGCCCTCTACCCGCCCCTGATGCTGTTGGTGCTGCTGGCCTGGCCGAGTAGGGGCCGGTGGGCCGCCCGGCTAGGGCCCGGCTTGCTGGGCTTGTTGCTCCTGTACCAGGGGGCGCGCGTGGTGCACAGCAGCCAGCACCTGCGCCAGGTTGCGCCCATCGAGTTGACTTACCCCCACCCCGATGCCTGGTGGCGGGGCGCGGGTCCGGTTTTGCCCGCCGCCCCGGCTACCAGTCCACCCGAGCTCAAGGCTAAGCACCAGGGCTAGCCTATGACCAGGACACTACCGCCAGCGTATCGGGGCAGTCGGCCAGCAGCTGCGCGATGGTGCGGTGCAGTTGCGGATGCACCAGCTGCGGCGCCACCTCGGCCAGCGGCGTGAGGGCAAAGCGCCGCGCCGGCAGCGCCGGGTGCGGCACCGTGAGGGTGGCAGTGTCAATAATCGCGCTACCAAAGAGTAAAATGTCAACGTCCAGCGTGCGCGACGCCCAGCGCACCAGGCGCTCGCGGCCCTGCTCTTGCTCGGCCGCCAGGCAGGCCGCTAGTAGGGCCGGGGCGGTCAACTCGGTTTCAATTACCAATACCTGGTTTAAGAAAGCCGGCTGGTCTTCGAGGCCCCAGGCCGCCGTTTGATAGAGGGCAGAAGCCGCCCGCAGGCGCCCGGCGGTAGCGGCCAGGTCGTGGCGGGCCTGGGCTAACCGGGCCGCCCGGTCGCCGAGGTTACTGCCCAGTAGCAGGTAGGCTAGGGTAGGGGCCATGCTGCAGAGCTAATGGGCAATAAAAAATGCGGCCGTAAGCTCCGCAATATGCTGAGCCTGGGGCGGCAGCGTCTCGCCCGGCCACGGGTGGGCCCCGCCAAACATGTGCCCCGCGCCGGGCACCACGGCCACTGCGGCGGCGGGCTGGCCGGCATGCAGCTGGTGCACAGCCGCCAGGGGCACCGTTTCGTCCTGGTCGCCGTGGATGAGCAGCAGCGGCTGGCGCAGGCCGGGCATGAGGTCAGGCAAGTCGAGGCGGGCGCGGTTTTCGAAGAAGTTTTCGGCAATCTGATAGTACATGGGCAGCTGCTGGCCGGTGCGGGCGTTGGGCACGTGCAGCACGCCCTCGCGCTGCCACTGGGCCAGCACCGCGGCGGGCCAGCGTGGGTGCAGGTCGGCCACGGCGGCCCAGGTGGCTACGGCCGCCACGCGTGGGTCCTCAGCGGCTTTGAGCAGCACCAGAGCGCCGCCGCGGCTGTGGCCCACCAGGTAGAGGCGGCGCAGGTCGAGCGCGTCGGCGGGCAGGGGCAGGGCGCCGGGCGTGTGCAGCGCATCGATGAGCTGCCCCAGGTCATCAAGCTCTAGGCTGAAATTATTGCGGCCGAAGGCTTCGAGGTCTTCCAAATCGCCGGTGCCGCCCACCACCACGCCGTTGTGCGAGAGGTTGAGCTTAACGAATACGAACTCCCTTTGGGCAAAAAATCGGGCTAGCAGGCCGAAGTGCCCCCAATCTTTAAACCCCTTGAAACCGTGCACAAAAACCACCACCGGCTGAGGCTGGCCAGTGGGCTGCCAGGTGGCATCGGCGGCAAATGGGCGGCCGTGGGCCCGGCCCGCCAGGGTGAACTCAACAGTACGGAGCATGGGGCTAAGGTAGGGCGCCCGCCGTTGCCGGCGTTTCGGCGCCGCCAGCTGCGGTGGGCAAAGTCCGCGCTACTGGCCGTATTATTGCCCCCGCATGGCAAATACCCTCGACCGGATACAAGCGCCCATCGCGGCCGAGATGGCCGAGTTTGAGGTGAAATTTCGCCAGTCGATGCAGACCAAAGTGCTGCTGCTCGATAAGATTATGGGCTACATCGTGCGCCGCAAAGGCAAGCAGGTGCGCCCCATGTTCGTGTTTCTGACGGCCCGCGCCAGCAGCGCCGACCCCAGCGGGCCGCTGCCCGAGGCCGTGTTTCGGGGCGCTGCCCTCATCGAGCTGCTGCACACGGCCACCCTAGTGCACGACGACGTGGTGGACGAAAGCAACTACCGCCGCGGTTTTTTCTCTATCAATGCGCTGTGGAAGAACAAAATAGCCGTGCTGGTGGGCGATTATCTGCTGAGCCGCGGCCTGCTGCTCTCGCTCGAAAACGACGATTTTGACCTGCTTAAAATTGTGAGCAACGCTGTGAAGGAGCTTAGCGAAGGCGAGCTGCTGCAAATTGAAAAGGCCCGCCGCCTCGACATTACGGAGGATGTGTATTTTGACATCATTCGCCAGAAAACGGCCTCGCTCATTGCCTCGTGCACGGCGGTGGGCGCCGCGGCGGCCGGCGCCGACAAGCGTACCATCGAAAAAGCCCGGCTGTTTGGTGAGAAAGTCGGCATGGCGTTCCAAATAAAAGACGACCTCTTTGACTACGGCACCGCCGAAATCGGCAAGCCGGTGGGCATCGACATCAAGGAAAAAAAGATGACGCTGCCGCTCATCTACGCCCTCCAACAGGCCAGCTGGCTCGATAAGCGCCGCGTTATCTACAACGTAAAGAACAACGCCGGCCACCGCGACCGCGTGCAGCAAGTTATCGATTTTGTGAAGCAGTCGGGCGGCCTCGACTACGCCGTGCGCACGATGGAGCGCTACCGCGACGAGGCGCTGGCTCTGCTGCGCGAATTTCCCGAGTCGGAAGCTCGCAACTCGCTCGAAACGCTGATTAACTACACGATAGAGAGGGAGAAGTAGCGCGAAGCTCCAGCTTCGTGTGCGAGCGCAGCGCGCAACTCGCGGCCCTAGCCGCCGCGCCCGCCGGCTAGGGCCGCCGGCGCCGCAATAGGTACTCGGTGGCGCTGTAAATGCTGAATGTGCCGGCGCTGGTGCTGCCGCTGCTTTGCTGCCGGCCGCTCAGGCCCAGGCACTCCCAGCCCCGGCTGCTAAGGTAGTTGAGGGCCGGCACCGCACGCTCCAGCTTGCGCACGGTGAGGGCCTCCGTTTCCTGCTCGGTGGCTGAGGCGGGCGGGCGCTTGTCCAGGTTTTTTTGAGTTTCCCGGGATTGGCCGTAGTCCAGAACGGCGTTGCCACCATCGAAGGCCACCAGCAGCACGTATTCGTACTGCCCGCTGGCGGGCGGCGGGCTGCCAGGCACCTGCTGGGCTAGCGCCGGCGCGGCCGCGGCCATCGCTAAGGAAAGCAGGAGTTGAGAAGCAAAGCGCATGATAGGCAAGGAACTAGGAGAGTAAATTATTAGGGTTAACTACTTCAGCACCAGCATGGGGTCGGGGCACAGCTGGGCCCAGTAGGCCTGCTCGCTAGGGGGCGCCACGCCCGGAAAGTCGCCCCAGCGGCCCTGCATATCAGCCATGAGTTGGAAGTGCAGGTGGGGCGGCCAGTCGCCGTTTTCGGGGTGCGGGCCTACGTGGGCGATGACCTGACCGGCCGCCACGGCCTGGCCGGGGGCTAGCCCCACCAAATCGGTGCGGGTGAGGTGGCCGTAGAGGCTGAAGAATTTCACCCCTTCCAACTCGTGCGCTAGGATAATGGTGGGGCCGTAGTCGCCAAAGTTGTTGTTGTCGGCCAGGCTGTGCACCGTGCCGGCCAGGGGTGCGGCCACGGGCGTGCCGGCCGGCACCCACACATCGGTGCCCAGGTGCAGCGAGCGCGGCTCGGCGGCAGCCTCAAAATGTGGGCTGCGGCGGTAGATAACCCGGTTTTCGAGGTAGCCGCCGATGCCTACGCTGGCGTGCTGCGCGGCCAGCATTTCGGCCACCACTTCGTCAAACACGAAGGTGTCGCGCAGGCGCTCGGGGTGGGCGAGGAGCGGGTTGGCTGCCGTAAAATCGAGCGGCCCCACGTGGGTGGTGCTGAGCGGAAAAGCAGGCAGCACCGGCGCAAAAGCGGCCCGGTGGTGGGCTAGTAGCGAAGGAAGGTCGTGCATAAGGTAAGGCGAAGCTAGCACCGTGCGGGGAGCTTTGGCTTGCCGGGTAGAATGCAAGGCTAGCCGGCCGCAAACCAAGCCAGGGCTAGCTAAGCCTACCACGCGGCCGCGTAAATAAGGCACCAGTGAAACTTCACCCGCCGCTACAGTCGTAAATTCGCCCTTCTTACCCTAGCCTATCCCTATGTCGTCGTACCTGACGCTCACCGTCGTGGCCCTTACCCAGGAAACCCCCGACACCGTTACCATTCACCTCCAGCGGCCCGATGGCCAGGCCGTGCCCAGCAAGCCGGGCCAGTTTTTGACCCTGCTCGTGCCCTGCGGCCCGGCCGGCAGCCGCCCCGAGCGCCGCGCCTACTCGCTCAGCAGCACCCCCGCCGAGGCCCCGCGCCTGTCCGTCACCGTGAAGCGCGTAATGGGTGGCCTGGTAAGTAACTATCTGCTTGATAACGTGAAAGTAGGCCAGCAGTACGAGGTGCTGCCGCCGCTCGGCAACTTCACCGTGCAGCCCAGCCCCAAGGCCGCCCGCTCGCTGGTGCTCATCGGCGCCGGCTCGGGCATCACGCCGCTTATGTCGATGCTGAAGGCCATTGTGGCCGAGGAGCCACAGAGCCACGTGCTGCTCATCTACGGCAACCGCAACGAGGACACGGTTATCTTCAAGCAGCAGCTCGCTAGCCTCGAAGCCAGCAGCCGGGGTCGCTTGCAGGTCGAGCACGTGTACAGCCAACCGCTACACCCCGGCGGCGCGCACCAGCACACCGGGCGCCTCAACCGCACCACTATTTTGCGCGTGCTGGAGCAGCGCCACCAGTTTCCGGCGCCGCAGGCCGAGTATTACATCTGCGGCCCTGAGGGCCTGATGACCGAAGCCCAGGCCGCCCTGGAACTACTGAATGTACCTAGCAGCCGCGTGCGCCGCGAGAGCTTCCTGGCCGCCGCCGATGCGGCCGAAGCCGGCGACACCCACGGCGACGCCCTGGCTGGCGCCAACGATGGCCCCGTTACCGAGCGCACCGTTACCATTCAGTACGAAGGCAGCGAGTACAAGCTGGTGGTACCCGCCAAAACCACCATTCTCGACGCGGCCCTCGACAAGGATATCGACCTGCCCTACTCGTGCCAGGCCGGCGTGTGCACCGCCTGCCGGGGCAAGTGCCTCAGCGGCAAGGTACACCTCGACGAGCGCGAGGGCCTCTCCGATGCTGAGTTGGCCAAGGGCTACATCCTCACCTGCGTGGCGCACCCGCTTACGGCCGATGTCGTAATTGAAATTGGTTGATAGCCAGGTAATAGTGTAAAGCGGGTAGTGGATGCAGGGGCTGACGCGGAAACTATTCGGGCGGCTGGCGATTAATTACGTAACTTGTTCTCTATGGTGATTTCTGAGCTTGATACCCTAGCCAATTCGCTAGCCACCGATACTACCCGCCCGCCCCGCCACTACCTGCCCGAAGACTTTCGAGTAACCGATTGGGCTGCGCTGGAGCCATTTTTTCAGGAGTTGCAGCACCGTGAGCTGGCCAATGCCGCCGCCCTCGAACGCTGGCTGCTCGACCGCTCCGAGCTGGAGTCGGTGCTGAGCGAGGACCTGGCCTGGCGCTACATCCGCATGACCTGCGACACCGGCGACGATACTTGCGCCGAAGCCTTCCAGTTTTTTGTGCAGGAAGTAGAGCCCCTCACTGCGCCCTACGACCACGCCCTCAACGAGAAGCTGCTGGCTAGCCCCCACCTGCCCGAGCTGGATGCCGCCCGCTACGGCGTGTTTCTGCGCTCGGTGCGCCGGGCTTCGGAGATTTACCGCGAGGAGAATATTCCGCTTAAAACCGAGATTTCGACCAAGCAGCAGCAGTACGCCGCCACCGTGGGCGCCATGACGGTGACCCTCGACGGGGAGGAAATGACGCTGCCCCGCGCCGCCGACCGCCTCAAAAGCCTCAGCCGGCCCGTGCGCGAGCAGGCCTGGCGCGCCATTCAGGCCCGCCGCCTGCAAGACAGCCAGCCACTCGACCAGCTCTTTACCGAGCTCGTGGGCCTACGCCACCAGGTGGGGCTGAACGCGGGCTTCGCCAATTTTCGCGACTACATGTTTGCCGCGCTGGGTCGCTTCGACTACACGGCCGAGGATTGCTTTGACTTCCATTCGGCCATCGGGGCCACGGTGGTGCCGCTCATCAACGAGTTTGACGAAGCCCGCCGCGCCGCGCTGAAGCTGCCCGCCCTGCGCCCCTGGGACCTCGATGTGGACCCGAGCGGCCAGCCGCCGCTGCACCCGTTTCAGACTGGGGCCGAGCTGCTGGACAAGACGATAACCGTTTTTCAGCGCCTCGACCCCTTCCTGGGCGACTGCCTGCGCACCATGCGCCACATGGGCCACCTCGACCTGGAAAGCCGCAAGGGCAAGGCGCCCGGCGGCTACAACTACCCGCTCGACGAAACCGGCGTGCCGTTCATTTTTATGAACGCTACGTCGTCGCTGCGCGATGTGGTGACGATGCTGCACGAAGGCGGCCACGCGGTGCACTCGTTTCTCACGCGCCGCCTGCCGCTTTCGGCCGATAAGCACCCGCCCTCCGAGGTAGCCGAGCTCGCTAGCATGAGCATGGAGCTGATGAGCATGGACCACTGGGACGTGTTCTTCGACAACCCCGCCGAGCTGCGGCGCGCCAAAAAAACGCACCTCGAAAGCGTGCTCGAAACCTTCCCGTGGGTGGCTACCATTGACAAGTTTCAGCACTGGGTTTACGAAAATCCGAACCATACCGAAGCCCAGCGCCACCAGCGCTGGACCGAGATTTTTCAGAATTTCAACCAGCGCACCGTAAGCTGGAGCGGCCTGGAGCAGTACCGGCCCTACCTGTGGCAGAAGCAGTTGCACCTCTACGAAGTGCCGTTTTACTACATTGAGTACGCCATGGCGCAACTCGGGGCCATTGCCGTGTGGCGCAATTTTCGGCAGGACCCCGCTGCCGCGCTCGCGGGCTACCAGCGGGCCCTGTCGCTGGGCTACACCGTGCCCATTGGCGAGGTGTACGCGGCGGCCGGCATCCGCTTCGATTTCAGCACGGAATATCTGCGCCAGCTAGCCGACTTCGTGCGCGAGGAAATGGCCGCGCTCTAATTTCGGGGCTCATACCCAGCCACCTAAAAAAGCCCGGCCGCCAGCCGGGCTTTTTTGCGTTTTGGACCCTAGCCGAGCCGGGTACCTTTGCGGGCCCCTGGGCCCGTGGCGGCTCACCCGGCCCTGACTCCTATGCTAACCATCCCCGTTATTAATTCCTCGCGGCACCCGCTGCCCGAATACCAGACTGCCCACGCCGCCGGCCTTGACTTGCGCGCCAACCTGCCAGACGGCCCCATCACGCTAGGGCCTCTGGCACGGGCCCTGGTGCCCACCGGCCTCAGCCTAGCCCTGCCCGTGGGCTACGAGGCGCAGGTGCGCCCCCGCAGCGGGCTGGCCTACAAACACGGCATTGGCATTGTAAACAGCCCCGGCACCATCGACGCCGACTACCGGGGTGAGATTAGCGTGCTGCTGGTCAACCTGTCCAACGAGCCATTTAGTGTGCAGGACGGCGAGCGCATTGCCCAGCTGGTAGTGGCTCGCCACGAAACCATCGCCTGGCAGCCCACCGAAACCCTCACCGAAACTGCCCGCGGCACTGGTGGCTACGGCAGCACCGGCAAATGAGGCACAACAAGGGGGCGGGCAGAACTACCAACGCGGTAGTTCTGCCCGCCCCCTTGTCATTGGCAGCTTGCCCTAGTGGGCGGGTGCCGTGCCGGCCGCGCGCTGGCGAGCAATAATTTGCAGGTTGCCGCCGGCCGAGTTGAGCTTCTGGCTCAGCTCGCGCAGCTTGTCGCCCACGCCCCCGAAGGCGTGCAGGTGCAGCGCTGACTGTGAGGTAAGGATGGCCAGCTTCTGAAACGAGTCGCCCATGGCGCCCACATCGTTGCGCTGAATGTGCCCGTTGAGCACGTCAAGCTCCTGCGACACGGCGCGTACGGCGGGCTCGTTGCTGCCGCCAAGCGCTTGCTGCCAGTTGCCGACCTGCTGCTGGCCCACGCTGGTGTCTTGAACAAAGCCGGCGTTGATAGCCGCAAACAGCGTCTGGATGCTGGATTCGATTTCGGAAATGAAGTTCATGGTGCAAAAGTAAGGCGCCCTTGCCCTAACGTAGCAGCGCGCCGGGCAGTTATGGGAACGGGTGAAGAGGTGATGGGGGGAAGGAGGGTGCGAGGCGATAAGGTGGCCGGGTAATAACGGAGGAGGGTTAGCGGGTGAAAAGGTGCTAGCGATAGGAGAGGGCAGGTAGCAAGGAAGATTTTTTGACATTTACTTTTACTCAATCATCCTGCCACCGCATCACCTCATAACTTCCTTATTCCACTACTTAAAAGCGATGCCCCTCACTACCCTAGCCGACCTTCAGCAGGCGCAGCAACGCCTGCGCGGCTTGGCGCGGCGCACGCCGCTGCTGCCGCTAGCCCTGCCCGAGCTGGGCACCGAGCACGTGTACCTCAAGCCCGAGAGCCTGCAACCCATTGGCTCGTTTAAAATCAGGGGCGCCGGCAACCGCATATTGGCCCTTAGCGAGGCCGAGCGGGCGCGGGGCGTGCTAGCCTACAGCAGCGGCAACCACGCGCAGGGCGTGGCCTATGCGGCGCGTCAGCTGGGTTTGCGGGCCACCATTATTATGCCCACCAATGCCCCGCAGGTAAAAGTAGACGCCACCCGCGCGCTGGGGGCCAAAGTTATTCTCTATGACCCGGCCCACGAAAAGCGCGAGGCGGTGGCCGCCCGCCTGCTGGCCGGCGCGGCCGAGCCGCCCATGCTGGTGCCACCCTTCGACGATGCCCACGTGATAGCCGGCCAGGGCACTGTAGGGCTGGAAATACTTGAGGACTTGCCCAGCGTGGAGCTGGTGCTGACGCCAGTGGGCGGCGGCGGGCTGCTGGGCGGCGTGGCGGCGGCCCTCAAGCTGCTGAAGCCGAGCGTAAAAATCATTGGCGTGGAGCCCGAGCTGGCTGCCGATGCTCAGGCATCCTTCCGGGCCGGCCGGGTGGTGGAATGGGCGGCTGCCGACACCAACCGCACCCTAGCCGACGGGGTGCGCACCCTGGCGGTGAGCGAATTAACTTTTGCCCACATCCAGCAATATGCCGACGACATCGTGACCGTGAGCGAGGCCGAACTGCGCGCCGCCGCCCGCCGCCTGCTACTCGAAGCCCGCCTGGTGGTGGAGCCCACGGCTGCCCTGCCGCTGGCCGCGCTGCTGCGCCACCGCGCCAGCCTGCCCCCTAGCCAGCACACGGTGCTGGTGCTTACGGGCGGCAATGCCGACCCGGCTACGCTCATCGACTTGCTGCGGGGCTAAAATGGCACCCAGCGCTGGG
>Ga0308157_10001046_pt1 | contig 66398 bp, 54 predicted proteins | sample PhyBR1_FD_201035 | JGI IMG/M metagenome (GOLD analysis project Ga0308157, IMG submission 201035) | Phyllosphere microbial communities from UC Gill Tract Community Farm, Albany, California, United States - DLSLB.R1 | ecosystem: Host-associated > Plants > Phyllosphere > Unclassified | place: USA... | reverse complement strand
CCTTCGCTCTCCACCGGCGGAGGCCAACATCAGGATAAAGTCATGAGCACGTTTAAACCGCTTGTCTTCTCCGGCGTCCAACCGACCGGAAATCTTCACCTCGGCAATTATCTGGGTGCGATCAAGCGGTGGGTAGAGGTTCAGGAGACGCAGGAATGCATCTACTGTGTCGTCGATATGCACGCGCTGACCGTGTCGCCTGATCCGGCTGAACTCATTCAGTCGACCCGCGAAGTCACGGCGGCATTTCTGGCCGCAGGCATTGATCCCAAGCGAAGCATCGTATTCAATCAGAGCCGCGTCATGCAGCATGCGGAACTCGCTTGGGTATTTAACTGCGTTGCGCGCATTGGCTGGATGAGCCGCATGACGCAGTTCAAGGACAAGGCAGGCAAAGACCGCGAGAACGCCTCGCTCGGCCTCTTCGCCTATCCAAGCCTCATGGCTGCCGATATTCTGCTTTATCGCGCGACCCATGTTCCAGTCGGCGAAGATCAGAAGCAGCACCTCGAACTGACCCGTGACATCGCACAGAAGTTCAACAACGATTATTCTGATCGCATCGCTTCGCTAGGCATTGGTGTCGACATGAAGGTTGGTGACGAACAGGTTTCTGGCTTTTTCCCGCTAACCGAGCCGATGATTTCAGGTCCGGCCATGCGTATCATGTCGCTGCGTGACGGCACCAAGAAGATGTCGAAATCCGACCCTTCAGACCTTTCGCGCATCAACCTTATTGATGACGAAGAGACCATCAACAAGAAGATCCGCAAAGCCAAAACCGATTCGGATGGTTTGCCTACGGAAGTCGACGGCCTCGCTGGGCGTCCGGAAGCGGATAATCTCGTCGGCATCTATGCTGCCTTGTCATCGAAATCCAAACAAGAAATCCTGAGCGAATTCGGAGGCCGTCAGTTCTCCGAATTCAAAGCAGCACTCGCTGATCTCGCTGTGGCAAAGCTGTCGCCCATCACCCATGAAATGCGTCGTTTGGTGGCCGATCCCGCCTATATCGACAGTGTTTTGAAAGACGGTGGCGAACGCGCCAGCGTGATTGCAGAGGCAAACATGCGCCACGTCCGCGATATTATCGGCTGGTTGCAGAACTGATAAATAATCAGGAGCTGCCCGCTTGCGGGCGGCTCTTTGCAATGCCACATTATCGCCATGGTATCCAAACGACTTAGCCGCGAAGCCGGCCACCGCCGCAAGTTTCTTGCCGTTATTGACGACACGCCCGAATGCGAGCGTGCTGTCGCCTATGCCGCACGCCGCGCCAAGAATACCAATGGCGCGCTCGTTATGCTGTTTGTCATCGATAATTCGGATTTTCAGCAGATTCTCGGCGTTGGCGAAATCATGCGGCAGGAAGCAGAAGAACGCGCACGTTCAACGCTCGAAAAATTCGCAGCCGCCGTGCGCGAAGCACAGGGCATTGAGCCTGAACTCATCATTCGCGAAGGCAACACCAATGATCAGTTGCCAAGTCTGATTGAAGAAGATCAGGACATAGCCATTCTGGTTCTGGCTGCTGGTTCTGGCAAGGAAGGTCCCGGGCCTCTGGTCCAATCTCTTGCTGGGCGAGCACTGTTTCAGATCCCCGTTACCGTGGTCCCCGCAGGACTTTCCAATGATGACATTGATGCGGTGACATAATCACCCTATATTGATCGTAACTGATATGCAGCTGATCGAAGCAAGCCTTGCTTCCTCGCTCATTGGCGCTTACTAGTGGTCTACTTCCGACATTTGCATCCCTTGAATATAGGCGTCGAGCCGATGTCGGAAGAAAAAGACCACTAGAAAATTTATGAATCTAGTGGATTTTTAGAATTTGACGTTTGAAACAGCATCTATGTCGGTCGGGATTCAAACGTCAAACTCAATCCACTAGAACCCATCCAGAGTTGAAAGCGGAGAACGGGCATGTTCATCCAGACTGAAACGACGCCAAACCCGGCGACCCTGAAGTTTCTGCCAGGCAAGGTTGTCATGCCTGAGGGGACCGCGGATTTCCGCGACGCGGCAAGCGCGGGCAACACCTCGCAGCTCGCAGCCAAGCTTTTTGCGGTACCCGGCGTCACCGGCGTCTTCTTCGGCTATGATTTTGTCACGGTCACCAAGGACGACGGCGAATGGCAGCACCTGAAGCCTGCCATCCTTGGTACGATCATGGAACATTTCATGTCGGGCCTGCCAGCCATGGCTGGTAATGCCAACGCAGACGCAGCCGCCGCTCATGAAGATGAAGAGTTCTTCGATGAAGCCGACACCGAAATCGTCGAAACCATCAAGGAATTGATCGAAACTCGCGTTCGCCCGGCTGTTGCACAGGACGGCGGCGATATCACATTCCGCGGCTTTGAAAATGGCACAGTGTTCCTGCACATGAAGGGCGCCTGCTCTGGCTGCCCATCATCGACGGCAACGCTTAAGCATGGAATCCAGAATCTTCTGCGCCATTTCGTGCCGGAAGTGCAGCAGGTCGAACAGATCTGATTGCCGATTTTACTTCAGCAAAAAGGCCGCTTCTTAGCGGCCTTTTTTGATTTCAGCGTAAGGTTTACTGCCTCACGATAACCTTGGCACCTTGCTCAGCGCGCTCATGCAAATCAATAATATCCTGGTTCATCATGCGCACGCAGCCGGAAGACATAGCTTTACCAATCGACCACCATTCAGGCGTTCCATGGATACGATAGCCAGTGTCTCCGCCTTTGTTATAAAGATAGAGTGCGCGTGCACCGAGCGGGTTTTTCAGACCCGGACCCATGCCATTGCGATACTTTGCCAGTTCCGGCTGACGCTTGATCATAGGAGCCGGTGGCGTCCATGTCGGCCATTCGCGCTTCATGGCGACACGTGCTGTTCCTGACCAGCCAAAACCCTCACGGCCCACGCCGATGCCATAGCGCATAGCCTTGCCGTCAGGCATGACGTAATAGAGAAACTTCTCGCGCGTCTCAACAATGATCGTGCCCGGCGCTTCGTCGGTCTGATATTTCACGATCTGTCGGCGATATTGCTGCGGAATCTTTTCATTGGGAATTGCCGGGATCGTGTAACCAGCGTCGCTGACCGCAGAATAAGACGCGGTGTAGAAGGTGCCGCCAACTGTTGAGCAACCGGCCAGTACACCACCAAGAAGAAGGGCTGCACTCAGCCGCAAGACGCGAGAATTCATGAATTTCCCCTAAATTGCTTCTTATCGTCAACAGGAGCGAATCGCCCATTCATGTGAAAACATGCGTCAGTATTGTTAACCAGCCGTTAACCGTAAATTGAAAAACGTAATTTTGCCATTTTATCGCCACCTTTTCCAAGATTAAGCCGCTGGAATGCCGCTTAAAATCAACGTTCTTTGATTGCTCAACGCGAGTTGAGGGCGCAAAATGTACCCATGCCAATCGTGATTCCCAACAAAACGCACCCCCTTTCTGACGGACGCCAGTCCGAAAACGCAATGCTCGTGCGTCGTGGTGTGCAGCGCCTGTTTCTGGAAATGGGGCTGGCAACTTTACCGGAATTGCCGCTGGCATCCGGTAGGCGCGCTGACCTGATTGCTGTCAGCCGCAAAAGTGAAATCTGGATCGTTGAGATAAAATCTTCAATCGAAGACTGGAAGGCAGACCGGAAATGGCCAGACTACCGCGCTTTTTGTGACCGGCTGTTTTTCGCGACGCATCCGTCGGTGCCGCGCGAAATCTTTCCGGAAGATTGCGGCTTCATTCTATCGGATGGATATGGCGCAGAAATTCTGCGAGATGCACCGGAGCATAAGCTTGCGGGTGCCACACGCAAAGCGCTGATGTTGCGCTTTGCAAGAGCAGGTGCTGCACGTCTGACGATTGCAGAGCTTGCAGGTCTCGATGTGCCCGAGACCGATATAGATTAACGCGGTGCGCGCTTGGCCAGAATGCGCTGCAAAGTACGGCGATGCATATTGAGGCGGCGGGCTGTCTCGGAAACATTGCGCTCGCACATCTCATAAACGCGCTGAATATGCTCCCAACGCACGCGATCAGCCGACATCGGATTTTCCGGTGGTGCAACCTTTTCACCGGGACGACGGGTCAGAGCAGCAAAGACCTCATCCGCATCGGCAGGTTTGGAGAGATAGTCAATCGCGCCGAGCTTTACCGCGTTAACCGCTGTCGCGATATTACCATAACCGGTAAGCACGATAGCGCGCGTGTCGGTACGACGAGAGCGGATAGCCTCAATAACATCAAGCCCGTTACCATCTCCCAGCCGCATGTCTACGACCGCATAAGCGGGCGGAGCGGCCTTTGCAGCGGCGATGCCTTCTTCAACCGATTCTGCAGTCGTTACCTGAAAACCCCGGCCTTCCATGGCACGGGCAAGACGCTGCAAGAAAGGCTTGTCATCATCAACCAGAAGGAGGGTGGGATCGTTGCCAATGGCTTCGGTGTCTTCCTGCTTCAAGTCTTCCATGGGGTACTTCCTGCCTGTATTTTTGTTTCCTTATTGATATCCCTGCGTCAAAAAGTCAAATAGCCATTGAATTATTGAAGCAATCTCAGCAAAATTTAAATTGCAACAGAGCGTAAAGCATTGTGATTAAATGCAATTTCTAATCACGAGCACGAAAATTTGATGAAAATGAAACACCGCACGTTAAGCGGCAGCGCTTCAACCCAAGATTAATTCTGCAATATATTCATTAGTTTACAATGAAAGCGGAACGGGGCCATGTCACTTTTACTTCCGCACCCTGCCCCGGATTCTTGCGATTTTTAAAGCTAATCTGCGCTCCAGAGCGTTCCAGCAGAGTTTTTGCGATAAAAAGTCCCAATCCAAGACCGCCGCCGCCGTTATGTGCGCTATCGCGGCTGGTCATATAAGGTTCACCGATTCGGTCCAGAATTTCTGGTTTGAACCCCTCACCGTCATCCTGAATGGTGACGCTGACAGTGCTGTCGGTCCAGCCCCACGTAACGCTGACCTCATCACGCGCAAAATCGACTGCATTCTCCACCAGATTGCCAAGCCCATAAAGCAGCCCCGGATTACGACGCACAACAGGCTCTGGCTTCGGTCCTTCCTGCTTGGTCACTTGAAGCAGAATTCCAAAATCCCGATGTGGCTCAATCACTTCCTCGATCAATGATGAGAAAGGCAGACGCGACATGTGTTCCTCGTTTTCCGAGGACAGACTGGTCAGCCGTTGCAGAATTTCGCGACAGCGCGCAGCCTGTGATTGCAAAAGCGCAATATCCTCTGCAAGTGCCGGATCACCATCGGACTTCTTTGCATAACTGCGCTGCATTTCCTTGACCACCAAAGTAATGGTGGCAAGCGGTGTGCCAAGCTCGTGTGCGGCAGCGGCAGCCAGCCCATCGAGCGCCGTCAGATGTTGTTCGCGTTGCAAAATAAGTTCAGTTGCAGCCAAAGCATCACCAAGCTGACGCGTTTCTTCAGCAATACGATAGGCATAGACGCCAGTAAAACCCAGTGCTGCGATGATCGCGCACCAGATACCCGCTACGAAAAGAAATGGCAGATCAAGGGTTTCACCCGGATACCAGGGCAACGGTTCGTAGCGCACAGTTAATACCGAGGTGCTCAACACAACGAGAAGCGCAAGAACCAGCGTATGGCGTACCGACAGCGATGTGGCCGATATAATGACCGGGGCGATCATCAGGATAACGAAGGGGTTTTGCACTCCACCTGTCAGATAGAGCAGCCCCGCCAGTTGCAGAATATCAAATGCCAGAACAATGCTGGCGGCAGTCGGGCTCAGCCGGTGATTGGTCGGGAAGCGAAATGCGAGATAAAGATTGAGCCATGCGGAACAAGCAATCAGGGCAAAGCAAATGCCAACAGCAAAATTGAATTGCAGATAGAGCGCGACAAACATAACCGCGGCGGTCTGCCCGGCAATCGCCAGCCAGCGCAGACGCACCAAGGTGGTAAGACGCGGTTTTCGCGAAAGATTTGAAGCTCGGTTATCGAATTCTGCGTGCATGATCACCCCGGAGCATTTCCAGCAAACGTATAAAAGTGGTTTTGCGTTTGGAAATACGTAGATAAGGACACAGAGCAGTCGTTCAGATTAAAAAAGCAAATACGCTCTGACGAGCCCCTTATGCGGCAACGCGCATATTCACGCAAGCGGAACTGTGTCATCCAGTCGCAGTACAAATTGAGACGCCTGAGAACACCAATACAGTGGGCGTTTGTGAGACTTCACTAAAACGTTAACGCCGCCCGCAGCAATTGTGTCAATTTTGTGAAGAAATTATAATGCTCCCGATACATATAGTAATGGGGGGTACATGATTGTTTTCAGGGGGACAATATCGTCTGGACTGGGGAAACATTCGGAACTCGTCATTCCGGGGAAACGAGAGCTGAAAAATTCGCCAACTGACTGGCCAGACAGATTCGCATCGGGTTCGCTGAATGTGCGGATCACGGAATATCCATCTCTTCTGCGCAGCAGCCGGAAAAACCTCAAGGCGCTGGACCGCGGCCTCGTCCCACCAACCCTTGTGATCCCGCAGAATGCAATTAAGAATAACAGCCTGCAACGCAAGCTTTTCAAGCCAAGCCGCGGCACAGGTCAAGCGTGGCGTGCGACGCTTCACTCCCATTCCCGTTCCATGCATGTCTGGGTTTTCCGGCGTATCGGATCGCATATGCACGACTGTCTTGAGCTGATCTCGGATAAACGCATACGCGAAAATCTCGACATCCGGGATCAGGACGAAGTTCGCATCGTTCTGCATTCGTAAGAATGTCAAGTGCCGCGCGGCTTAGCCCTGCGCGTGGCTTCTGCGTTCGCGGGATCCTCCGGCCAGACATGACGCGGATAACGACCGCGCATGTCGGAGCGCACATCAGCCCATGACCCTTTCCAGAAGTTAGGCAAATCCCGCGTTATCTGGATCGGACGATGGGCAGGTGAAAGCAGCTCCAGCAAAAGCGGTACTTTGCCATTGGCAATGGCTGGATGAACGCCAAGGCCGAAAAGCTCCTGTACGCGCACGGCGAGAACCGGCTCCTCCGTGTCATAGCGGATCGGGATATTTGAGCCGGTCGGCACTTCAAAATGCGTGGGTGCCAGTTGATCGACGAGGCGTTGCAGATCAAATGGCACAAGGCTCATCAAACCGTTTTTCAATACATGCGCCGGGATGCGGTCAAGTTGCGCTTCGCCGGTAAGGAAAGGCAGAAGCCAGTCGTCAAGACGCTCAACGAGATTGTCATCATCCATCGATGGCCATGGATCGCCAAGGCCGCGATAGAGCCAGCCCAAACGGCGGCGCAGGATTTCTGTCTCTTTGCCCCATGGGAGAATATCAAGTCCATGTTCACGCACGGCCGCAATCACGCCCTCGTCGGCGCTGGTGCCGGAAGGGGCCGCGAGCGGCTTTTCTGACAGAGCAATGGCACCGATGCGCACGGCTTCACGTGCACGCAATGCGTTCTTTTCCGCGTCATAGACGACCTGCCGTCCGCTTTCGATCTTGTTGCCAAGAGCGGCACGGATTTCAGCTTCCGATGTTTCAGCGGCGGAAAGGACACGCGCCCGACCCGCTCTACCAGACATATCGGCCACGACAAGCCATGATGCGCGGCTGAGGCTGATGCCGGGACCGACTTCGCCGCCGCGCCCATTGGCCAGCAGAAATTGCCCGGTCTGGCCGCGTGCCTTGGCGATGCGGTCCGGGTAAGCGTCGATCAACATACGGCCAGTAGTAGACCCGGCAGGCTCGCCTTTGTTTGGTACGTTGGCAGCAAGGCGTTTTGCCAAGCCTTTGGCGCGCTGCGCACGGTCGGAACGGTCGTTACGAAAACGCGACATGCGGGTGTCGAGGTCGGTTTCGTTGCCGCCGAGGCCGCGCTCGGTCAGAAGCATGGCTAGTTCTGCCGCCCATAAGGCTTCGCCGCGTTTGCCCGCTTCCGCCACCATATGCGCAAGGCGTGCTGGAAGCGCCAGCGCGCGCATAGCCTCGCCATCCGCAGTCAAACGCCCCGCTTTATCCAGTGCACCAAGCCGACTAAGCAATGTTTTGGCTTCTTTGAGAGCGGATAGCGGCGGCTTGTCGAGCAGCGACAAAGTTGTCGGATCAGTCACACCCCATGCGGCCGCATCGAGCACAAGGCCGGAGAGATCCGCTTCCAGAATTTCTGGCGGTGAGAATGCGGGGAGCGATGCCGTCTGTCCCTGATGCCAGAGGCGGATAGCGATACCCGGTTCGGTGCGACCGGCACGACCAGCGCGCTGATCGGCACTTGCACGGGAAGTACGCACGGTTTCAAGGCTAGTCAGGCCGGTGGCCGGTTCATATTTTGGCAGACGGGCAAGGCCTGAATCGATCACCACTCGCACGCCATCAATGGTGATGGAGGTTTCGGCAATGGAGGTTGCCAGCACCACCTTGCGATGACCTGCTGGAGCTGGCTTGATTGCCGCATCCTGATCGCGCCCCTCCATCGCACCGTAAAGCGGTGCCAGAATGATATTAGCAGGCAGAAGCTTTTCGAGAATAGTGGCTGTACGTTCGATCTCACCCTGCCCCGGCAGAAAAGCAAGAATGCTGCCGGTTTCATCGGCCAGTGCATCGCGAATGGCTCTAACCATCGCGTCTTCAATGCGCTCGTCCGGTTTGCGATCGCGGTGGCGAATATCGACGGGATATGCGCGCCCCTCGCTCTCAACGACCGGCGCTTCGCCCAAAAGCTGCGCCACACGCGCACCGTCCAATGTGGCCGACATGACGAGAATTTTGAGATCGTCACGTAAGGCTGCCTGTACGTCAAGCGCCAATGCCAGACCGAAATCGGCATCGAGGCTGCGTTCATGAAACTCGTCGAACAGAACCGCCGCGACACCTTTGAGATCCGGATCATCAAGGATCATGCGTGCGAAAACGCCCTCGGTGACGACGAGGATTTTAGTCTTGGCCGAAACCTTGCTTTCAAGGCGCATACGATAGCCGACCGTTTCGCCCGCTTCTTCGCCCAAGAGCTGCGCCATGCGTCGTGCCGCAGCGCGCGCCGCAAGACGGCGCGGTTCGAGCAGCACAATCATCCCATCACCGCGCCAACCTGCATTCAAAAAATGCAGCGGCACCAGCGTTGTTTTACCAGCACCGGGAGGGGCAACCAGAACTGCGGAGGCGTGGGTAGCCAACGCGGCATCGAGCTGCGGCAGAATGCGCTTAACGGGAAGATCGGGCAGACTCGTCAAATGAAATTCCGTATTATAAAGGCGTTGCTTTGGTGCTTATCCCACAAGGAACGACGATGATCCATATACGAAAATCCACACCCGCCGATGCCCCGGCCCTCACCGCAATCTGGCGGGAAAGCGTGCTGGCGACGCATGATTTTCTCAGCCGAGAAGATTTCATTGAACTCGAAAAGTTGGTCGGAGAGCAATATCTGCCGAATGTAGTAGTCGATGTCGTTGAAAACGACGGTACGCCGGTCGGCTTCATGGGGATGACCGAGGGCAACATCGACAGTCTGTTTATTTCACCGGTTGAGCGCGGCAAAGGCATCGGCAAGCACATGATCGCCCACGCGAAAGGTATTATCGGGGTGCTGACTGTTGATGTGAACGAGCAGAACACGCAAGGCGTGGGCTTTTATCGCCATGTCGGTTTTGTTGAGACAGGTCGTTCGGAAACTGACGATCAGGGACGCCCTTATCCGCTCTTGCACTTGCAGCTTGAGGCGTAAAATTCGCGATAGGCAAATTGCAGGGAAAATCATTCTCGCAAGAGGCATTTCTGGAGCAATTGACATACTCCCCTATAGTATATAGGTTTCGCAATAATCGGGAGATTTCATGCCGCATTCACCGGAAGACAAAAAGCGCGCGATGACGCGCCTGCGCCGTATCAGGGGGCAGGCCGAAGCATTGGAGCGCGCGGTGGAAGCAGGCACAGAATGCTCGGCCCTGTTGCAGCAAATTGCAGCGTTGCGCGGGGCTGCCAACGGCTTGATGGCGGAAGTGCTGGAAAGCCATTTTCGCGAGACATTTGGCCAAGTGCGCGGGGAGTCTCGTGAGACCATAGCGCAAGATGCCGTAGCTGATCCTGATACACAAATCGACGAAATCATGCGGATTTTGCGCACCTACCTGAAATAGGTGCCTTATGAACTGGAAGGGACTAGAGCCATGAAATCACGTGCCGCCGTTGCCTGGGAGGCAAAGAAGCCGCTCACCATCGAAACCATCGAAATCGGCGGTCCACGCGCTGGCGAAGTGCTGGTCGAAATCATGGCGACCGGCGTTTGCCACACCGATGCCTATACGCTTTCCGGCCTTGATTCCGAAGGCAAATTTCCGGCCATTCTCGGCCATGAAGGTGCGGGCATTGTGCGCGAAGTGGGCGCAGGTGTTACCTCCGTCAAACCCGGCGATCACGTGATCCCGCTCTACACGCCGGAATGCCGCTCGTGCAAAACCTGTTTGTCGCAGCGCTCCAATCTCTGCACCTCTATCCGCGCCACACAGGGTCAGGGTCTGATGCCGGATCACACCACACGCTTTTCTTGCGATGGCGGCGAAGTGTTCCATTATATGGGCTGTTCGACCTTCTCGAACTTCACAGTTCTGCCGGAAATCGCTCTTGCCAAGGTTCGTGAAGATGCGCCTTTCGACAAGATCTGCTATATCGGCTGCGGCGTCACCACCGGCATTGGCGCGGTTATTTATACGGCTAAGGTTCGTCCGGGTTCCAATGTGGTTGTGTTTGGCCTTGGCGGCATTGGTCTCAATGTCATTCAGGGCGCGCGTATGGTTGGTGCCGACAAAATCATCGGTGTGGACATCAATCCATCCAAGGTTGAAATGGCGAAGAAGTTCGGCATGACCGACTTCGTCAACCCGCGTGAAATCGGCAATGACAAGGTTGTGCAGGCGATTCAGGACCTGACCGATGGCGGCGCGGATTATTCATTTGACGCAACCGGCAATACCGATGTCATGCGTCAGGCGCTGGAATGCACCCATCGCGGCTGGGGTGAATCGATCATCATCGGCGTGGCGGAAGCCGGCAAGGAAATCGCCACGCGTCCGTTCCAGCTCGTCACCGGACGCGTCTGGAAGGGTACGGCCTTTGGCGGCGCGCGCGGTCGTACCGATGTGCCGAAGATCGTCGATTGGTACATGGAAGGCAAGATCGACATTGACAGCCTGATCACCCACACCATGCCGCTTGATGAGATCAACACAGCTTTCGATCTGATGCATGAAGGCAAGTCGATCCGCTCAGTGATCGTCTACTGATGAGCGAAAAGATTTTCGTTTCCCAGTGGGGTGAACTCGACAACCTGACGCCGCGCGCGCTTTACGCGATGCTGAAGCTGCGCGTGGATGTTTTCGTGGTGGAGCAGAAATGCCCCTACCCCGAAATCGACGGCAAGGACTATGACGCGTTTCACTTACGCATTCTTGATAACGAGGAACTTGCAGCGTCTTTGCGCGTTCTTCCGCCAGAGAGCACAGGCAAGCCAGTGAAGATCGGGCGTGTTGTCGTGGCAGCAGATTATCGCGGCTACAAACTCGGCCAGCGTCTGATGAAAGAGGCGGTGGAGTTTGCGCATGAACGGTTCCCCGGCATCGCTATCGAGCTTGGTGGGCAAAGCCATCTGCAGAAATTCTATGGTTCGTTCGGCTTTGTCGCGATTTCGGAAGAATATCTCGAAGACGGCATCCCGCATGTCGATATGCGGTTAGACCCAAAGGAAGTAACCGCCTGATGTTTTTGCTGCGCCGCCATATGTCGTTTTACCTTGGCGCCGCTGGCGGCGTGGCAGCATTCATCATCGCTTACGCGCTTAAAAGCCCGCTTGCCCCAGTCGTTGGCGCAAACTGCTTCTTCCTGATCTATCTGGGGCTCGCGCTATATGCACTGCCCCAACTCACCGCGGCCTATCTGAAAAAACACGCAGCGAGCGCTGACGAACCAGTGTGGATCATCTTCTCGGTGACATTTGCTGCCGTAATTGTTGCGGTTGCCTCGCTGTTTATTCTGATTAACCAGAAACCGGAACCCGATGGCTTTGCACTCGCAATGACACTTGCCGCCGTGCCACTTGGCTGGGCAACGATCCATATGATGGCGGCGCTGCACTATGCCCATGTTTTCTGGCAGCCCGACAAGTCCAGCAAAGCCGGCCATAAAGGCGGGTTCCTTTTTCCAGAAACTGATGCGCCATGCGGCTGGGATTTTGCGTATTACTCCTACGTCATCGGTATGACCGCACAAACCTCCGACACCAATTTGAGCACGACCTATATGCGCCGCACCACATTGTTGCACAGTGTCGTCTCGTTCTTCTTCAATACGGTTCTTGTCGCAGCGGCAGTCAATGTCGCGGTGGCATTAGGAAATTAGGATTATTCATGGAAACGATCTCCACCGCAAAGAGCTTTGGTGGCACGCAGGGCGTGTATCGCCATAAGAGCGAGACCAATCAATGCGACATGACCTTTGCCGTCTTCCTGCCGCCACAGGCAAAGGATGGTGCGGTTCCGGTGCTGTGGTATCTTTCTGGCCTTACCTGTACGCATCAAAACGTGATGGATAAGGGCGAATATCGCCAAATGGCCTCAGAACTTGGAATTGCCGTTATTTGCCCTGATACAAGTCCGCGCGGTGACAATGTCCCCGACGAGCCGGATAACTGGCAATTTGGCAAAGGCGCTGGCTTCTACGTCGATGCCACGCAAGAGCCGTTTGCCAAGAACTATCAGATGTATAGCTACATCACCAAGGAACTGACCGAACTGGTGGCAAGTGAGTTTCCGCTCGATATGTCGCGACAGGCAATCACCGGCCATTCGATGGGCGGACATGGCGCGCTAACAATTGCTTTAAAAAACCCCGACCGTTTCAAGTCGGCATCGGCTTTCGCGCCGATTGTCCAGCCGTCAACGGCGGGATGGTCGAAGCCTGCATTGGAAAAATATTTAGGGGCAGAAGAGCGCGCATGGCGTGCCTATGACGCAACGCTGCTGATTGAAGATGGCTATCGCTTTCCGGAATTTCTTGTCGATCAAGGCACAGCAGACGGCTTCCTCAATGACGGCCTGCGTCCGTGGTTGCTGGAAGAAGCCTGCAAGAAAGCTGGCATCCCGCTCAAGCTCAACATGCACGAAGGCTATGACCATTCCTATTTCTTCATCTCGACCTTCATGGATGACCATCTCAAGTGGCATGCAGAACATCTTGGCAGATAAGAATTGGCAATGTGCGTTTGTGAACTGGCGCTTAAAGCATTTCCAGCAAAAGTGGGAATCGGTTTTGCGTTCGGAAATGCTTAAAAACAAATAGTTACAGCGGTTCCGACGGTTCAATATTAACTGGAACCGCTGTGAGTTAGTTTACAAACGCCTCGTCAGAACAGGAGTGCCATCGTGGAGAAAAAAGTCGTCACAGTCGGCGCCTTCGTCGTGAATGACGAAGGAAAAGTACTGATGGGGTTACGCTCCCCTTGGAAAAAGGCATGGCCCGAACATTGGGACACGCCCGGTGGTCATGTCGAACCCGGCGAAACTCTGGAAGAGGCGCTCATTCGCGAAATGGGTGAGGAAATCGGTATTCGCCCAACGCAGTTCCGCTGGATCGGTGCAGTCGATGAGAAAAGACCTGATTTATACGGCGATTCCATCTGCCAGATTTATCAAGTCACGGCATGGGACGGTGGCGAACCCCGTAATGTCTGCGATGAACATTCGCAAATAAAATGGTTCAGCCCCGAAGAACTCGCGAACCTTCTCAATCTTGCGGATGCTGAGTATCAGCACCTTGCCCGGGTTGCGACCAACACCGCCTCGAATTACAGCGGTTCCAGTTAACAGTGAACCGTTGGAATCCCTGTAACTATTTGTTTTTACGCATATCCGAACGCAAAACCGGTTCCCACTTTTGCTGGAAATGCTTTAACGCTTCACCACCTTCATCGGTAAACCACCCTGTGGCTGGGTGGTCAACTTCTGAACCGGCCAAGGTTTCGTCGTTTCAAGCACGTCGAAGCGGTGTTCGCGTAGCAAGATGGCAAGCGCAATAACCGCTTCCTGAAGCGCGAAACTTGCACCGATGCAGACGCGCGGGCCTGCGCCGAACGGCAGATATTGGAAACGGTCGATCTGATCACGGTTTTCCGGCCAGAAGCGTGACGGCTTGAAAGCGTCCGGCTCCTGCCAGTAAAGCCTGTGGCGATGGATCACCCACGGCATCACCAAAACAGCCGTACCTTTGGCAATTTTCAGATCGCCATAGCTGTCATCGACTGCCGCCTCACGATTGATCGACGGCGCGGGCGGATAGAGCCGCATCGCTTCTTCAAACGCTGCGCGCGTATAGGGCAGTTTTGCCAGCCATTCCTGCGGCGGCAGATCATCGCCACCATCCGCAAAGAAAGCGTCTATTTCGGCTTCCACGCGTGCACGTTCCTGCTGTGCCTTCGCAAGCAGATAAAGCGTCCAGCCAAGCGCACGGGCGGTGGTCTCGTGCCCGGCACCAATGAAGGTGATGATGTTATCTTCAATCTCGGAGCGGTTCAGTCCGTCCGGTCCTTCAGCGCGCAAAAGCAGCGTCAGGAAATCATTTGGAACGTCCTCGCCCTTGTCCATGCGCTCTTTACGCATAGCAATTGTGCCGGAAACCAGTTCACGGAAAAAGCCAAGCGATTGCTGGCCGCGCAGACGCGTGAAACGTGGAAGCCAGTCCGGCAGGCCAAGCAGATCAAAGGGATCAACGCGGCCCATGGTTTCAAACAGCTTGTCGATCTGGCGGGCGAAATCATTAGGATCGCCAGCGATCTCGCCGGAAAACAGGGTTTCTGCCAGAATATCATAGGTCAAAAGCGTCATGTCGTGGGCGACATCGGTTATCGTGCCACTTGTCTTGTAACGCTCGACAAAATGCTTTGAGCGCTCCCGCATGGTCTCGGCAAAACCGCCAATATGGCGCGGTGTGAAAACCGGTGCCATCGCCTTGCGCGAGCGCTTCCAGGCCTGCCCCTCTGCCGTTAGAAGACCATCGCGCAGGATTGGGCGTAGAACGCGCTGGCGAATGGCGGACATGGGGTAATTGGCGGCGTTATCAACCAGCACATGGCGGATTAGTCCGGGATCATTGGCGATGATGGTTTTTATACCAAGCCAGCTCACCGACACCCAAGGCTCGTTGTATGAGGGCTCACCCCATAATTCGAGCGGGTTTTTATAAACCACGCGCATCATCTCGAAACGGCCTACCGGCTTTTCACGCGGACGCGGTGCAGGCGGAATAAAGGGATTTGCTGTGTCGGTCATCTTGGCTGCAATTTCCATCAAGCGTTCCTTTTTATAAAAATCAGGGTTTATAAAATCGGGTCAAGAACGCCCCCGTTGAGAGAATATAAGCTCCAATTGTGGCGGTTCCAGACACCCCACGCCAACCCAATTCTGTATAGCTAGCCAAATGAGCTGAATCCCCGGCAAATTTGGCCCCAAAATTTGGAAAAATCGCCTTTAACGCCTATATTAAAGCCATGTTTGTCGTGTGATTCGACAGTGTTTTTGATGCTGCAGTTGCAGCAGGCTTTAAGGCCGCATCCGCGGCGCATTTTCGAAAGATTTTCATGAGCGAGACTCCAGAGATGAATTCCGAAGCCCCCGCCGAATATGGCGCGGATTCCATTCGTGTGCTGAAAGGTCTGGACGCTGTTCGTAAGCGCCCTGGCATGTATATCGGCGACACGGATGACGGCTCCGGCCTGCATCACATGGTCTACGAAGTGGTGGACAACGCCATTGATGAAGCGCTTGCCGGACATGCAACGCTTGTCACCGTTACGCTTAACGCCGACGGCTCCTGCACCGTGACCGATAACGGTCGCGGCATCCCGACCGACATCCACAAGGAAGAAGGCGTCTCTGCGGCTGAGGTCATCATGACACAGCTCCATGCCGGCGGTAAATTCGACCAGAACTCCTATAAGGTTTCGGGTGGTCTGCACGGCGTGGGTGTTTCAGTTGTGAACGCGTTGTCGATCTGGCTGAAGCTGAAAATTCGCCGCGCAGGCAAAATCCACGAAATGAGCTTCACGCATGGCGTCGCGGATTCCCCGCTGATCGTCACTGGTGACGCTGGCAGCGACACCGGAACCGAAGTCAGCTTTTTGCCGTCGCCCGATACATTCACGATGATCGAGTTTGATTACGACACGCTGGAACGCCGTCTGCGTGAACTGGCGTTTCTAAATTCCGGCGTCCGTATCAAGCTTGCTGATCGCCGTCATGCCGATATTCGCGAACAGGAACTCCACTATGACGGTGGCGTCATCGAGTTCGTGAAATATATCGACCAGAGCAAAAAGTCGCTTCTGGAAACGCCGATCTATATCAAGAGCGAAAAAGACGGAATGACCGTTGAAGTCGCCATGTGGTGGAATGATTCCTACCACGAAAAGGTGCTTTGCTTCACCAATAACATTCCGCAGCGCGATGGCGGCACCCATTTGGCTGGTTTCCGTGGTGCCCTCACCCGTCAGGTAACAGGCTATGCGGATGCTTCCGGCATGACCAAGAAGGAAAAGGTGCAGCTCACCGGCGATGATTGCCGCGAAGGTCTAACCGCTGTTCTTTCCGTCAAGGTTCCTGACCCTAAATTCTCGTCGCAGACCAAGGACAAGCTGGTTTCCTCGGAAGTGCGTCCGATTGTGGAGAGCCTCGTCAACGAAGCGCTTTCGACATGGCTCGAAGAACATCCGGCGGGTGGCAAGACCATCGTCGAAAAGGTCATTCAGGCAGCAGCAGCGCGTGAAGCAGCCCGCAAGGCGCGTGACATCACCCGCAAGAGCAATCTGAGTGTGACGTCCCTGCCCGGCAAGCTTGCCGATTGTCAGGAACGTGATCCTGCTAAGTCGGAAATCTTCATCGTCGAGGGTGATTCCGCAGGTGGTTCCGCGAAGAGCGGTCGCTCGCGCCAGAACCAGGCGATTCTGCCGCTGCGCGGCAAGATCCTCAATGTGGAGCGCGTCCGTTTTGACCGGATGATCTCATCGGATCAGGTCGGCACCTTGATTACAGCGCTCGGCACTTCCATCGGCAAAGATGAAACTCACGGCTTCAACCCGGATAAGCTGCGCTACCACAAGATTATCATCATGACGGATGCTGACGTCGACGGTGCGCATATTCGTACGCTGCTGTTGACCTTCTTCTTCCGCCAGATGCCGGAACTCATCGAGCGCGGTCATATCTACATCGCGCAGCCTCCGCTCTATAAGGTGTCTCGCGGCAAGTCCTCGCAATATATCAAGAACGAAGCAGCCTTTGAGGACTTCCTCATTGAAACTGGCCTCGAAGAAGCAACCCTTGAAATGGCAAGCGGTGAAGTGCGCGCCGGACCAGACCTTCGTTCCGTCGTCGATGATGCACGCACGCTGCGTCAGCTGCTCTCCGGTCTGCACACGCGCTATGACCGGAGTGTCGTTGAACAGGCAGCGATTGCCGGACTTCTCAACCCCAATTCAACGGCAAACGACGCTACTGCACAAACCTCTGCGGGCATTGTTGCACAGCGTCTCGACATGATCTCGGAAGAAACAGAGCGTGGCTGGACTGCACATGTGACTGAAGATGGCGGCTATCGTTTTGAGCGCGTAGTTCGTGGCGTCAAGGATGTCGCAATTCTCGATATGGCACTGCTCGGTTCTGCCGATGCACGCCAGATCGACCGTGTGGCGTCACGCATGTCGGAAGTCTTTGCCGAGCCGCCTGTACTTCGTCGCAAAGACAAGGTTGAAACGCTTTCCGGCGCGATGGCTCTGCTTGATGCGATTTTCGCAACGGGCCGCAAAGGTCTCACGCTACAGCGTTACAAAGGCTTGGGCGAAATGAACGCCGATCAGCTTTGGGAAACCACGCTCGATCCGAACGTGCGTTCGCTACTGCAGGTCCGGGTAAACGACGCAACCGATGCCGACTCGCTCTTCTCGCGCCTAATGGGTGATGAAGTCGAGCCACGCCGCGAGTTTATTCAGGAAAACGCGCTCAGCGTTGCCAATCTGGACGTATAAAAAACAGCCCCCGAAAGACATCGGGGCTTTCGGGGGCTTTTTATTCAAGACAAAACAAAAACCGATGACAACAAAAAGCCCGCCGATTGGCGGGCTTTTTTTATGATCGGAAATTACTCTCCGCGGTTCTTCTTCGGATAGCCGCTTTTGCCGTCCTTCTTGAAACCATCTTTCTTGAAGTCGCCTTTAGGCTTGGCCCAGCTGTTCTTCGCATTGTCGCGATTATTGTCGCGCGGACCGTCGCGGAAATCGCTTCTTGGCTTGTCGCTGCGTGGCTTGAAATCACGCTTGCCTTCGCGCGGAGCAGCGTCGCCGCCAGCGCCTGCAACGGCCGGACGGATCACGAGGCCCTTTTCACCGGTACCGCGTTCTTCAACCGAACGACGGAACTCATCAGCCTTGGAAGCAACAATTTCAAAACGCGTTTCGTTGTCGAAAATCTTGATCGAACCGACTTCGCGCTTGGAAACGTCACCGGCCTTACAGATCAAAGGCAGAAGCCACTTAGGATCGGCGCGGTGCTTACGTCCGGCGGAAACCGAGAACCAGACGCCATCGAAACGCGCATTGCGGTCGAAGCGTTCGCCTTGCTCTGCACGATCACCGCGATCAAAGCGTTCGCCACGTTCTGAACGTTCACGAGGCTTCTTTCCGCCAACCGGATGAACCGGAGCGTCAGAAACTTCTTCGGCTGCAGGCAACGCAGCAAGTTCGCGATTGAGGAACGCGCTGGCGATCTGTTCCGGCGTGTAACGCTCGGTCAGTGCTTTCAAGAGTTCCTGATGCTCTTCTTCAACCGGCTGATTGAAAGCCTCGCCATTGAGAATGCGTTCGTTGTTCTTTGCTTGAACCGCAGCGATGCCCGGTGCTGGAACAGTCTGCGCATCAAGCTTTGCCATATGCAGAAGACGCTCTGCAATGCGGCGGCGCGAGAATGGAACAACCAGAACACAGGTGCCCTTACGGCCCGCACGACCGGTACGGCCTGAACGGTGCAGCATGGTTTCAGCATTGTTTGGCAGATCTGCGTGGATCACGAGATCAAGATTAGGTAGATCGATACCGCGGGCAGCAACGTCGGTTGCCACACAAACGCGGGCACGGCCATCACGCATCGATTGCAGCGCGTTGTTACGTTCAGCCTGGCTCAGTTCGCCCGAAAGGGCCACAACTGCAAAGCCGCGGTTGGAAAGGCGACTCGCCATGTGCTTCACAGCTTCACGGGTCGAGCAGAAAATGATCGAGTTCTGTGCATCATAATAAAGCAGCGTATTGATGATCGCGTGATCACGCTCCTGCGGCGGAACAGGCATCGCGAAATAATCAATATCGGCGTGCTGACCGGCTTCGCCCGCAGCAGAAATACGCAGTGCATCTTTCTGGAAGCGCTTGGCAAGCTGTGCAATCGGCTTCGGTACGGTTGCCGAGAACATCAATGTGCGGCGGTCAGCAGGTGCTTCGCCGAGAATGAATTCGAGGTCTTCACGGAAGCCCATATCGAGCATTTCGTCAGCTTCATCGAGCACGACGACGCGCAGTTCAGACATATCGAGCGCATTACGGGTGATATGATCACGCAGACGACCAGGCGTTCCGACAACGATATGCGAGCCGCGTTCAAGCACACGGCGCTCAGAACGGATATCCATGCCACCAACACACGAAGCAATACGTGCACCAGTATCAGCATAGAGCCATTCCAGTTCGCGCTGAACCTGCAGAGCCAGCTCGCGCGTTGGTGCGATGATCATGGCAAGTGGCGCACCAGGATTACCGAAGCGCAGTTCATCACCAAGAATTGTGGAAGCCATGGCAAGACCGAAAGCAACGGTCTTACCGGAGCCGGTCTGTGCTGAAACGAGCAGATCGGCGTGAAGCGTTTCCGGTGCAAGAACAGCGTTCTGAACAGCGGTGAGAGTGTTGTAGCCACGAGCGGCTAATGCTCCGGAGAGAGCCGGAGCAATGGATTCAGGCAGAGACATGATTAACTTTCAAAAAAGCTTCACAAGTCGACACCCTTGGCCGCAAACCCTTTGGCCACAAACCCACTGACGACTACCGAAGCAACAGAATTGCCGCTTACCTATAGTGTCAAACCTCTCAGGTCAACCGGTTGAGCCCTCAATGCGCCTCATCCCAGTTATGCGCTGCACGCGCATCGACCTGTAACGGCACAGAAAGCGGCACTGCAGGCATGGCAGCGTTCTCCATCACATGACGAACGACAGGGATTGTCTTCTCGACCTCGCTTTCAGGCACTTCGAAGATCAATTCATCGTGCACTTGCAATAACATACGTGCTGCAAGCTTTTCTTCGTCCAGCGTCTTCTCCATGCGAATCATGGCACGGCGAATGACATCGGCTGCGGAACCCTGAATAGGCGCATTGATTGCCGCACGTTCGTTGAACGCCCTCACTTGCGGGTTGGAAGCACGAATATCCGGGTAGTGCGCCCGACGCCCGAAAATCGTTTCGACATAGCCATGTTCGCGCGCAAACGCCTTGGTCGCTTCCATATAGTCCTTGATACCGGGGAAACGCTCGAAATAGGTTCGGATATATTGGCCAGCTTCTTCACGCGGAATGGAAAGCTGGTTGGCAAGGCCAAAGGCCGAAATGCCGTAGATAATACCGAAGTTGATCGCCTTGGCGCGGCGACGCACTTCCGAAGGCATACCTTCGACCGGCACACCAAACATTTCTGATGCTGTCATGGCATGAATGTCGATGCCATCAGCAAAAGCCTGTTTCAACTGCGGAATATCGGCGACATGAGCCAGTACGCGTAATTCGATCTGACTGTAATCGGCAGAAATCAGCTTGTTGCCGGGTTCAGCAATGAATGCCGTCCTGATCTTGCGGCCTTCGGCTGTACGAACCGGAATATTCTGCAAGTTTGGTTCAGATGAAGACAAACGCCCTGTCGAGGTCGATGCCATCGCATAAGAGGTGTGAACGCGCTTGGTCTGCGGGTGAATAAAGCCCGGCAGCGCATCCGTATAAGTGGATTTAAGCTTGGTCAGCTGACGCCAGTCAACAATCTTACGCGGCAGAGGTAGGCCTTCAGCGGCAAGATCTTCCAGCACCTGTGCAGAGGTCGACCATTGTCCAGTTTTGGTCTTGGACGCGCCCGGCAGACCCATTTTGCCAAACAGAATATCGCCAAGCTGCTTGGGCGAGCCGATGTTGAATTTTTCCCCAGCCAATTCATAGATTTCATCTTCATAGGCGGCCGCTGACTGTGCGAGATCGCCCGAAAGGCGCGAAAGAACCTGTCGGTCAACAGAAATACCGCGTTCTTCCATCCGTGCCAGCACATCGACCAGCGGACGTTCAAGACGCTCATAAACCGACGCCAATCCTTCTGCGGCCAGACGTGGTTTCAGCACCTGCCAGAGGCGCAGCGTTACGTCTGCATCTTCGGCTGCGTAAGCCGTTGCGCGATCGATATCGACCATATCAAAGGTTACAGAGCTTTTGCCGCTGCCCGCTACATCCTTATAGGCGATCGGTGTATGGCCAAGCCAGCGTTCGGAAAGCGGGTCCATGCCGTGTCCGCCGGTGCCTGCATCAAGCACATAGGAAATCAGCATCGTGTCATCGAAGGACACGGTGTTGATGCCGTGACGGCGCATGACGAGCCAGTCATATTTCATGTTTTGTGCGATCTTGAGAACAGACTTGTCCTCAAGAACGGTCTTCAAGGCGTCGAGCGCCGCCCCTAGTGGAATCTGCCCCTCGACCATGCCTCCGCCGAGAAGATCACCCATGCCGGATTTGTGCTGGAGCGGAATATAAGCTGCCTTGCCCGGTGCAAGTGCCAGCGAGAAACCGATCAATTCTGCCTGCATCGGATCAAGCGAATTGGTTTCTGTATCGAATGCAACAAGACCGGTCTCAACAGCTTCCGCGAGCCACTTGTTCAGCGTCGGAAGATCGCGAATGCAGGTATAGGCCGTGGTGTCGATTTTCTGCGCAAGTGCCGTTGCAGCACGGCTTTCCGCCAATGCTTTCGGCGTGTAGCCACTGACGTCAGACACTTCGGAGGCAACAGAAACTTCGGACGAAGCGGCCGCTGATTTTGCTGGCACATCGACATCGGGACCGTGTGCATCTGCACCCCATTCCGTTTCGATATGACATGGCTCAACCGCCGACGTATCAGTGTCGGTTGCTTCGGCCACGCGACGGGTCAGCGTTGTGAAATCCAGCGCTTTCAAAAAGCCAATGAGCTTTGGGCCATTCTGTGGCTCAAGCACCAGACCGTCGAGATCAACTTCGAGCGGCACGTCTGTTTTAAGCGTTACGAGCTCCCGCGCGATTTTTGTCTGGTCAGAAAAAGCGATGATATTTTCACGACGTTTGTTCTGCTTGATCTCAGAAGCGCGTGCGAGCAGCGTATCAAGATCGCCAAACTCTTCCAGCAATTGCGCAGCGGTCTTCGGGCCAATGCCTGGAATTCCCGGTACATTATCGGTGCTATCGCCAGTCAGCGATTGCAGATCGATCATCTTTTCAGGCGGCACGCCCCATTTTTCAATCACTTCCGGGATCGAAATCTGCTTGTCCTTCATGCTGTCATACATGGACACCTGTGGCGTCACGAGCTGCATGAGATCTTTATCGGACGAAATGATTGTAACATCGCCGCCTGCATTTTCAGCCAGACGGGCATAGGTTGCGATCAGGTCGTCGGCCTCAAAACCTTCCTTTTCGATGCAAGGCAGATTGAATGCACGCGTTGCCTGACGGATCAGGCCGAATTGCGGAATGAGATCTTCCGGCGGCGCGGTGCGGTTTGCCTTATACTCGGGAAAAATCTCTTTGCGGAAAGTCTGCGACGAGTAATCGAAAATGACCGCAAAATGCGTCGGCACCACACCAACATCGGTGCTGCGCGCATCCTTCAACAGCTTCCACAGCATGTTGCAGAAACCAGACACGGCCCCAACAGGCAAGCCGTCCGTCTTACGCGTCAGCGGTGGCAGGGCATGATAGGCACGGAAAATATAGCCCGAGCCGTCAACGAGGAAGAGATGATCACCTTTTTTCATGGCTTAGAATTAAAGGAAACAAAGCTCAAAGAAAACCGGCCTTATGTCAGGAGAAACGAGTGTCCACCGTTGGATCGCACGAGTGCGCTTTTCAGAGACGGGAGCTACTCCAGATCTTCCTGTATGAACTCACCAGAAACATGAATATCGATCATCTCGAGAAGGCCTGGGCCCCCATTAACATATTTGTGTGGAATATTGGCCGCACCGAATACGACACTGCCTTCGTCGGCTACGAATTGCTCTTCGCCAACCGTGAATAAGGCCCGGCCTTTACGCACAATGAAAATCTCGTCATAGGGGTGGCGATGCAATCTGGGGCCGCGTCCCGCTTCTTCAGTTGCATAGAACATGACGGACGCACCCGCCCCGAACACATTTCCTTCAAACTCACCGTGCCACTTGCCTGACGTCTTTTCCCAGCCCTTCTTACTGAGCATTGTGATCTTATCCATAAGTGCCTCTTCCCTCACACGTTTTCATGTTATCACTGATAACGGATTTCATCCGGCAAGGTAACGTTTATGTTACGAATTTGTAATCTTAAATGCCCTTGAATAGCCACAGTTGGAGGGCCAGATTACACCCATCGACAGTACGTCGGTCGCCGGTTTTCTGACCCGTCCCCCGTTGGATACCGGTTGTCGCGACAGCCTCATTCCCCTCTCCGGGCTGTCGCTTTTGAGTGTAGTGATATGGCCGTTGTGGTAACCCCCTCACCGCAACGGCCGATTCATTTTCTGCTCTCAGTTTTGCGTTCAATTTGGGTTTCTTCTTCGGGTTGCTGGTTGTAGTGTGCCACCAGTATTACGACTCGTCAGGAAGCATCCATGTCCGCGCAATCACTCGATAAAGTCCTCAATTATCTCGACACCAATCTCGATAAGAGCATCGATCACCTCTTTGATCTTTTGCGGATCAAGTCGATCTCGACTGACCCGGCTTACAAGGCCGACTGCCGGAAGGCCGCCGAATGGCTGGTCGAAGACCTGAAATCCGTTGGCTTTGATGCCAGTGTGCGCGACACGCCGGGTCACCCGATGGTTGTTGCCCATCATGACGGTGCCACTGCTGATGCGGCACACGTGCTGTTCTACGGCCATTATGATGTGCAGCCGGTTGATCCACTCAATCTCTGGGACAACGATCCATTTGAGCCTGCAATCAAGGACGTTGGCAATGGTCGCAAGATCTTGACCGGTCGCGGAACATCCGATGACAAGGGACAGCTCATGACCTTTGTCGAGGCATGCCGTGCCTACAAAGCCGTTAACGGCAATCTGCCAGTGAAGGTGACATTGCTTTTTGAGGGCGAAGAAGAATCCGGTTCTCCTTCGCTCAAGCCTTTCCTTGATGCCCATAAACAAGAGCTGAAAGCCGATGTGGCGCTTGTTTGCGATACCGCCATGTGGGATGCCGAGACGCCAGCGATCAGTGTGGGTCTGCGCGGACTTGTCGGCGAACAAATCGTCATCAAGGCTGCTGACCGCGATCTTCACTCCGGCTTCTTCGGAGGCGCGGCTGCCAATCCGATCCATATTCTCGCAAAAATCCTTGCCGACCTGCATGATGAAACCGGCCGGGTTACGGTTCCGGGTTTCTATGAAGGTGTAGAAGAAACGCCGTCGCAGATTTTGCAATCGTGGGAAAGCCTTGGCCGCACGGCTGAAAATTTCCTTGGTCCAATTGGCCTCTCAGTCCCTTCGGGCGAAAAAGACCGCAGCGTTCTGGAACTGACCTGGGCTCGCCCAACGGCTGAAGTCAACGGCATTATCGGCGGCTATACTGGCGAAGGCTTCAAGACCGTGATTGCGGCTGAGGCATCCGCCAAGGTTTCATTCCGCCTTGTTCACAAGCAAGACCCGGTGAAAATCCGCGAAGCTTTCCGCGCATTCGTTGAAGCACGCCTGCCAGCCGACTGCTCGGTCGAATTCCATCCGCATGGCGGTTCGCCGGCGATCCAGCTGCCATATGATTCTCCGCTTGTTTCCAAGGCAAAGGATGCGCTTTCCGACGAATGGCCAAAGCCAGCCGTATTGATCGCCATGGGTGGGTCGATTCCGATTGTCGGCGACTTCGACAAGTTCCTCGGTATGGAATCGCTGCTGGTCGGCTTCGGCCTTGAAGATGATCGCATCCATTCGCCCAATGAAAAATATGAGCTGAATTCCTTCCATAAGGGCCAGCGTTCTTGGGCTCGCATTATGGCCGCTATCGCAGCCAAATAAGGAAGACTAAATGACGATCCGTTTTCACAAGCACGATTTGCCCAACCTGGATAATTATCAGGTTGATGCAGTCGCTATCGACACCGAAACACTGGGCCTGAACCCGCATCGCGACAGGCTTTGCGTCGTTCAGATCTCGCCTGGCGACGGCACTGCAGATGTGATCCAGATCGAAACCGGACAGAAGAAAGCGCCCAATCTGGTTAAGCTTTTGAAAGATCGTTCGATTACCAAAATCTTTCACTATGGACGTTTCGATCTCGCAGTACTTGCACATACGTTCGGCACCATGCCACAACCGGTTTTCTGCACGAAGATCGCCTCGAAGCTGACGCGTACCTATACGGATCGTCATGGTTTGAAGGAAATCTGCAACGAGCTTCTCGATGTTTCGATTTCCAAACAACAGCAATCATCTGATTGGGCAGCGGAAGTGCTTTCCCAAGCCCAGCTCGATTATGCAGCCTCAGACGTGCTTTATCTGCATCGCCTGAAAGCAGTATTCGAAAAGCGTTTAGAGCGTGATGGCCGTGCGAAACAGGCTGATGCCTGCTTCAAATTCCTGCCAACCCGCTCAGAACTTGATCTGATGGGGTGGCCTGATCAAGATATATTCGCTCATTCTTAGCATTTTAAACGGCGACATGAGAGAGCGCTCAGGTTACAGCATAATTCCTTAAACTTGAATCAGTTTAAGGTAAAATTATGCTGTAAATATAAAGTATTAGAGCGACCTTTGTGCGCCCAAGAGGGCGCACGGCGCTCTAGAGCGCTCTCTCATTTTATTTGTTTAACGCGCATCCTGCCCGAAAACCGTTCCACATTTTTCCGGATGCGCTTGACCCGCAGTTTTCTTTTGGAGCGTATGGTCAATCATGGCCCATTTCGGACGGCGAAACAGAAACTGCCCGTAGCCTGCCCATTGAATAAACCCATAGAGAATGACCGGTCCGATGACACCGCTTGCGGTTGTCAGCAGCGAAACTGTACCGGTATCAAGAAAACCAAATTTCAGAAGAATTGTCCGCGCGATCGCCATCGGCAGGAAGAACGCGAGATAAACGACAATCGAATGAGCTCCGAGCCAGCTTAACCCTCGATGCAGCACATTTTTATGCGGCAGCAAGCTCAACAGCGATGAAATCGAAATTATCGCTAATGCACCGACAAGCCCCAGCAAAAGCGAAATAATCGGAAGATCGCTTACAGCCCCTCGTCCGTTTAAAAGATCACCCGCAGGCACTATCAGCAAAGCAAGGCTTTCCGGTACTGGCATGAAAACCAGCTTATATTCGATAAGCCCCCAGATAAGCAGCCCAGATATTCCCACTACAGGGCGTTGACGCAGCCAATCGGCGGTGCGGAAAATCAAGGGTGCGAAAGCATAACCTGCAAAGAAATAGACAAAGCGCGAGCAGAACTCGTCGATCATTGTCCAACCGGTATGGATTGGCAGAATTTCCAGAATGGCCAGCAATGCGAAAGTCAACCCAACGGGTACGCGCTTCAACAGGCGCGTCGCAACGAAAAAGACCGGCAGAATGTAAATGAACCAGAGTGTTCCGAATGGCTCAATGAACGCCATGATATAAGCTTCGACAACACCGGTAATACCGGCCTCGCTTGCAATAGCTGGTGCCTTGAATGCGAACTGGATCGTCAGCCATAAAATGTAGAAATACAGAAAGTGAATGACCTTGCGATCAAGATAGCGCCGCCATGGTCTACCGATGACAAGACTGAGAAAGAGACCGGAGATCAGGAAAAAGTCAGGCATACGGAAGGGCTTGGCGAAAGCCACGACATGATGCATCCAGCCTTCAGAGCCAGCTGCCTTTTCCACGCCCAACGTGGAATGCATCATGACAACAAAGATTATACAGATACCCTTGGCAATATCGACCCAGTCGACACGCTGCGCAGCGCCAGTTGCCCCACCCATTTTATTTTCTCCGTGCTTTAGACCCGCACCCTATACCCCAATCCAAATAGCAAAAACATCCTCACCGAATACAACCCTGGATTTTAACTGTTTGGTAACCAAGAACAGCAGCTAATCAAGCTAATCACGATTCTGTGCGCAACTTTTGCGACAATTACGCGACTGTGGCCTTCTTGCTACAGACTCTTTTCGGCAATCGCTTATATTGGGTACAACAGATTTAGAATTCCCCGTTCTCCAAAGGAGATTTATTATGAAGCTCAAGTCTCTTCTTCTCGCATCCACCGTTGCTCTTCTCGCAGCAACTGGCGCAAAGGCAGCTGACGCTGTAGTTTACGAAGAACCAGCTCCAGTTGTCGTCGCTCCGTCCTTTACCTGGAACGGCGCTTACCTTGGTGGCCAGATCGGTTACGGCTGGGGCAAGTCGCGTTTTGACGGCGGCATCAATGTCAAGCCAGACGGCTTCCTCGGTGGTCTCTATGCAGGTTACAACTTCGACCTCGGCAACAGCGTTGTTCTGGGTATCGACGGTGACGTGACCTACAACAACCTCAAGGACAGCTACTCTGAAACTTTCCTTGACGGAACAGACAGCGTTGAAAGCAAGCTGCGTTGGTCGGGTGCGGTTCGTGCCCGTGCAGGTTACGCAGTTGATCGCTTCCTTCCATACATCGCTGGTGGTGTTGCTTTCGGAAGCGTAAAGAACACATTGTCGTCGACTGGTGCTGATGGCTCGTTCGAAGCTTCGCAGAGCAAGACCCTCACCGGCTGGACCGCTGGCGCAGGTATTGACTATGCAGCAACTGACAACGTCATCGTACGTCTTGAATACCGTTACACCGATTATGGTAACAAGGACTACGACTTCGGCTTTGGCGACGGTTCGGTTCGCGACAAGTTCAAGACCAACGAAGTTCGCCTCGGCGTTGCATACAAGTTCTAATCTGACCTGTTCAGATGAGTTCTCAGGAAAGGCCCCGCATTGCGGGGCCTTTTCTTTTGCGCGACAGAACCGTTATTTTTTGTGAATGCGAAGTTTACCCCCCTTTAAACTGCCGCATTTACCCTTCAGGCGATAAACGCCCTCGATATATGCGGGTTGATGAATTAAGCGGTTACAAAACCAATAACCGATCAGCAGGTGGGCGGATCTAAAACGACATGACATCGCGAGACGGCAGAAACGGACGTATCGAACCTTCCTTCGGCAAACCGCAGGAAAAGGAAGAGGACGTGTTTCGCGTCGACGAGGAGGAGCGCATGGCCCGTCCGCAACGCAAAAGCAAACCAACGAAAGATCGCGAGCCCCGCGGTTCGCGCCGCTCGCCCAAAAAGCGTGGTGGCTTTTTCGGCTTTGTTCGCCGCGCCTTCTACTGGTGCCTCGTGTTGGGTCTTTGGGGCGGCATCGCCTTTGCGGGCATGCTCGTTTACTTCGCAGCCAAAATGCCGCCGACAACCGACTGGACTATCCCGGATCGTCCGCCAAATGTGCGTATTGTTGATGTCCAGGGTGGCTTGATTGCTAATCGCGGCACAACTGGCGGCGAAGCAGTCGGCTTGCATGAAATGTCGCCGTTTATTCCGCAAGCCGTCATGGCGATCGAAGACCGCCGTTTCATGTCACATTTCGGCATTGACCCGATTGGTCTCGCGCGTGCGATTGTGACCAATGTGACCTCGGGCCGCGCTGTACAGGGCGGCTCGACGCTCACACAGCAGCTCGCCAAGAACTTGTTCCTCTCGCCCGACCGCACACTGGAGCGTAAGGTACAGGAAGTGATGCTCGCCCTCTGGCTTGAGCATAAATACACCAAAGAGCAGATATTGGAGATGTATCTGAACCGTGTTTATCTTGGTTCAGGTGCCTATGGTGTCGATGCTGCATCGCGACGCTATTTCGGGAAATCCGCCAAGGACGTGAACCTGATGGAAGCGGCGACTCTTGCCGGTCTTCTCAAAGCCCCTTCACGTCTTTCGCCTGCGCGCGATCCAGAGGCAGCAAGTGCCCGCGCCAAGCTGGTACTGGGTGCCATGCGCGAAGAAGGCATGATCGATGACCGTCAGGTGGCGATTGCAGAAAGTGAGCCGCCAACGCGCGCAGCCTCTTACTGGCAGGGCTCTGAAAACTATTTTGCCGACCGGGTCGTTGCCGAAATTCCGGCGCTTATCGGCGAGACAAAGACCGATATCACGGTTGAAACCACTGTCGATCTTAATCTCCAACGCGCTGGCGAAGAAGCGATCAAGGATCAGATCTCAACAAACGGCAAGAAGATGAATGTGAGTCAGGGGGCGCTCGTTTCCATTGATGGTACGGGTGCAGTGCGCGCATTGGTGGGTGGCTATGATTATGCCGCCAGCCAGTTCGACCGCGTGACCGACGCGCGCCGTCAGCCTGCCTCTTCATTCAAGCCTTTTGTGTATCTGACAGCGCTAGAACAGGGTCGTACACCGGATTCCGTACGCAACGATGCGCCTGTGCGGATCGGCAAATGGACGCCCAGCAACGACAACGGCAAATATATGGGTGAAGTGACGCTGGCGACGGCTCTGTCTCACTCGCTTAATTCCGTTTCGGCGCAGCTGGTCATGGAAGTTGGTCCGCAGACCGTAATCGACACCGCACACCGCCTTGGCGTTCAGTCTAAGCTCGAACCCAATGCCTCGCTGGCACTTGGCACCTCAGAAGTCTCATTGCTTGAATTGGCAGACGCCTATGTGCCGTTTGCCAATGGTGGGTATCGTGCGCCAGTGTATTTCATTACCCGGATCACGGATTCTGAAGGCAAGGTTCTCTACCAGAGAGAAGATGGTGTCGGTCCTCGCGTGATCGATGAGCGCACTGTTGGCATGATGAATGCGATGCTTCGTCGTACAGTGGAAGATGGCACGGCCAAACGTGCAGCTTTTGGTTGGCCTGCAGCTGGCAAAACCGGCACCAGCCAGAATTTCCGCGATGCGTGGTTTGTCGGCTATACAGCAAATCTCACGACCGGCGTCTGGTTCGGCAATGATGATGGCAAGGGCATGAAGCGGGTCTTTGGCTCCACGCTTCCTGTTGCCGCCTGGAAAACCTTCATGAAGGAAGCCCATAAGGGTGTGCCTGTCGCAGAACTTCCGGGCCATTACGACATTCAGAACATCGTGCCAGGTGGCAGCGACGGCATCGATCCGAACAATCCATATGAACCTGGCATGATTCCGCAAGGCGGCTATGGCGATCAACCAATGGCAGGCAATGGTGATGATGGCTATTGGCCACCAGCACCTGACTCCCCCGCTCGCAATACGGTTCAGCAGGGTCAGCAATCCGGCGTACCGGCCAATTATCCGGTGAATGACAATGGCGCACCACTGCCTCCGGGTAATGTTGGCGGTCCACCACCGCAGCAGCGCGATTCAACGACGTTGCTCGACATCATCATGGGTAATACGCAGTAGGAGTGTTCTCTCGTAAAGTCGGGCCGGTCGTTGATCGGCCTAGAGCGTGTCGTGCTTAATCGCACCCCAGGCGTTTGCTCTAGATTCTTTTAATTGTCGCATGTTCGCGGGAGCTCAAATGAATCCATTTGAGCTCGACATGCTTTAGCCTCGCGATCAAGTGAAGCACCACGCATTGCCTGTTGCTAATTCCCCTCGAAATCCTGAGCAGCTTAGTCTATTCAAGGATTGAGAGTGAGGTTTTCATGTCTACAGTTTCCCACACTGATACGTCCCGGTCTGATGCTCCCAAGTCAGACACTCCCAAGGCAGATGCGGAACGTAAGACCCTTGTGCTGACAGGGGCAAGTCGCGGTATTGGCCACGCCACGGTCAAGCGCTTCTCGCGCGCCGGTTGGCGCGTCATTACCTGCTCGCGTCAGGACTTCGCCGAAAACTGCCCTTGGCCCGCAGGCCCCGAAGACCACATCAAGGTCGATCTGGCCGATCAGGAAGATATCGGCAAAGCCATTGCTGAAATCCGCCGCAGATTGGAAGCCAACGGCAGTAAATTGCATGCGCTCGTCAATAATGCTGGCATTTCGCCAAAAGCAGAAGGCGGTCGTCGCATGAATTCAATTGAAACTCCCATGGCTGTCTGGCGCGATGTTTTTCAGGTGAACTTCATGGCCCCGATCATGCTGGCGCGCGGACTGTTCAAGGAGCTGGAAGCAGCACAGGGTTCTGTCGTCAACGTGACTTCTATTGCAGGCAGTCGCGTTCATCCCTTCGCAGGTACTGCTTATGCGACGTCCAAGGCAGCACTGGCAGCGCTTACACGCGAAATGGCTTCCGATTTTGGCCCGCATGGAATCCGAGTGAATGCCATTGCGCCCGGCGAAATCGACACCGCCATCCTGTCACCCGGTACGGAAAAGCTGGTAGAACAGCTGCCAATGCGGCGCCTTGGAAAGACCTCCGAAGTGGCCGAGACCATTTATTATCTCTGCTCCGAAGCCTCATCCTATGTGACCGGCTCGGAAATCCATATCAATGGTGGTCAGCACGTCTAATTATTTTCGAAGGCGCGGCGTTGAAAAACACCGCGCTTTTGTGTTTACCTTGTCAATTCTAAACCTTCAATCGATTTAACAGCCGAGTTGACCATATGATCCTATGCTGCGGTGAAGCCCTGATTGATATGTTGCCACGCGAAACGGCAGAAGGCGAAACAGCCTTTGTACCCTTTGCTGGCGGCTCCGTGTTCAACACGGCCATCGCTCTTGGCAGGCTGAGTGTTCCCACTGGCTTTTTCTCAGGCCTTTCATCGGATTTCTTCGGCGAAGTGCTGCGCGATACGCTCGCACGCTCGAATGTCGACTATTCTTATTCGGCGATCTCTGATCGGCCAACGACGTTGGCCTTTGTGCGCCTTGTCGATGGACAGGCACGCTACGCTTTTTATGATGAGAACACAGCACTGCGCATGCTTTCTGAAAATGACATGCCGCTGATAGACGACGCGATAGATGCGCTGCTTTTTGGCTGCATCAGCCTGATTTCAGAACCATGTGGCAGCGTCTACGAAGCGCTGATGACGCGTGAAGCGTCAAAGCGCGTGATGTTCCTTGACCCGAACATTCGTGCCAGCTTCGTCAGCGATCGGAAAAAACATCTCGCCCGCATGAAGCGCATGATCGCGCTCGCGGATATCGTGAAGCTTTCAGATGAAGATCTCGACTGGTTCGGCGAAAAAGGCAGCCATGACGAGATCGCCGCCGAATGGCTCAAGCTTGGCCCCACGCTGATCGTCATCACCAAGGGCGCTCATGGTGCCGACGCCTATACTGCAAACGCAACTGTTCGCGTGCCTGGCGTGAAGGTAGATGTGGTGGATACTGTGGGAGCTGGCGATACTGTCAATGCGGGTATTCTCGCGAGCCTACATGGTCAGGGACTACTGACGAAGGATGCTATAGCCAATCTCGACGAAGACCAGATCCATGCTGCGGTGGCATTGGGTGTTCGCGCTGCGGCCATCACTGTTTCTCGTGCTGGTGCCAATCCGCCATGGGCAACAGAAATGCGGGATTGATTTCTCGATGGCGAGAGCCAATTCTGCTTTTCAGTAACAGGAAAGCAGACAATGGCTCAGAATATTTACGACCGCGCCGATTTTTTCAACGCCTATAGCCAACTGCCACGCTCAGTCTACGGATTGGATGGTGCGCCTGAGTGGCCTTATATTCGCTCGCTGCTGCCTGATTTATCCGGCAACGACGTTGCGGATCTGGGCTGCGGCTTTGGATGGTTTTCTCGCTTTGCCCGCGAACAGGGCGCGGCTTCCGTCACTGGGTACGATCTGTCGGAGAACATGCTTGAACGCGCGCAGCACGACACGCAGGACGATGCGATCCGGTATGTGCAGGCAGATATGGAAACATTAGAACTACCAGAAGCTCGATTCGATCTGGCCTATAGCTCGCTGGCCTTTCACTATATCCGCGACTTTTCCCGACTGCTCAACACGATTCATCAGGCGCTTCGTCCCGGTTCCCATTTCATCTTCACATTAGAACATCCGATTTTCATGGCACCGCTAATGCCCGGTTGGATCGTGGATGAAGACCACAACAAGCATTGGCCAGTTGATCATTATGCCATTGAGGGCGAAAGACGCACCAACTGGCTGGCAGATGGTGTCATTAAATACCACCGTCGCCTGAGCACGACAGTCAATGCTTTGCTTGAAGCAGGATTTGACATCAACAGTCTTGAGGAATGGCGGCCTACATCTGCTCAAATCGAAGCAATGCCCGTCTTGCGCGATGAGGTTGAGCGCCCAATGCTTCTGATCGTATCAGCGCGTCGATAACCGGGCACAAAGTACCATCGATCTGCATTGCCCTTGACCCGACGCATTTCGCGCTTTCTATAGAAGAAGGGCGGGAGAGAATCGAAAATTGGCGAAGGACAAATCATTGGACGTCTTGCGCATAGCAGCCTTCTCGCAAGGCAATCAGGGCGGTAACCCCGCCGGTGTACTGATTTCTGAAAAACTCCCCTCAGCCGAGGAAATGCAGAAAATCGCCAAGGATGTTGGCTTTTCGGAAACGGCTTTTGCCATGCCGGAAGGAGACAGCTGGCGTGTGCGCTATTTTGCGCCCGAAATGGAAGTTCCGTTCTGCGGCCATGCCACAATTGCGCTCGGTGCAGCACTTGCCATGCGCGAAGGTGACGGGCGTTTTGCATTAAAGCTCAACAATTCCGACATCAGCGTGGAAGGCCGCAAGGAAGGCGATCTGTTTTCTGCGAGCTTGCAATCACCCGGGACGCGCAACCGCGCCGCATCTGAAATCGAGATTGAGCAGGCGCTAGCGCTGTTCAATTATGAAAAAGATGATCTGGCACCGGGCATTCCGCCGGCACTTATCCATGCGGGCGCAGATCATATTGTGTTGGCATTGCGCTCACGCGAGAAACTTGCGGCCATGCATTATGATCTTCCGCGCGGGCGGGTCCTGATGAAGCGGCAAGGCTGGACAACGATCCTTCTGGTGCATTCAGAAACGCCGCAGCGCTTTCACAGCCGCAATCCCTTTGCCTCGGGCGGCGTCTATGAAGACCCGGCGACCGGCGCATCCACTGCAGCTTTCGCCGCCTATTTACGCGACTTGGGCTGGCCGCATGGCGGATCTATTGAAGTGTTTCAGGGCGAAGATATGGGTGTGCCATCTCATCTGCGTGCAGAAATTGGCCATGTGCGTGGCGACTCTATTCGTCTTTCCGGCACAGCCCGATTGATGGAATAAAGATAAGAGTACGCTTCGATCCAAATGATTAAGGTCGAAGCGTCTCAACTATTCCGTGGTGCGAATCTTATTCGAAAATCAATTCACAGTTCTCCGGACATACTTATCGTCAAACCTTGACGAGTTGCTCGACGCGCTCTTCGTTGCCGAAAAACTTGAGATAGCGTTCGACTTCCTTGGGATCGCCTGTCGCTTTCTGCGGATTGTCGGAAAGTTTGACCGCCGGGCGTCCATTGGCATCGATTACCTTACAGACCAGCGATATGGCTTTGAGGCCATGAATGGTGGTTGGCGCGCAACCGGCGAAATCATTGGTGAGATTTGTGCCCCAACCAAAGCTCATGCGGACTCGGCCTTCAAAATGGCGATAGGTTTCCTCAATCGTATCCACATCCAGCGCATCCGAGAAAATCAGCAGTTTTTCGCGTGGGTCTTTGCCGCGAGACTTCCACCATTCGATAATGCGTTCGCCGCCTTCGATTGGTGGGGCGCTGTCGGGACGGAAGCCAGTCCAATCGGCAACCCAGTCCGGCGCATTACGCAAGAAAGCAGCCGTGCCGAAAGCATCGGGCAGCACAATCAGAAGATTGCCACCATAATAGCGGTTCCAGTCCTGCAGCACCCGATAGGGTGCTGTGCGTAGCTCATCATCCGTATTGGCAAGCGCTGCCAGCACCATCGGGAGTTCATGCGCATTGGTGCCGAGCGCTTCAAGATCGTTATCCATCGCCAGAAGCACATTGCTGGTTCCGGTAAATGCGCCGCCGATACCTTCCTTCAAGGCCTCGACGCACCAGCGCTGCCACAGGAATGAGTGACGGCGACGCGTGCCGAAATCCGAAATTTTCAGGTCCGGCAATTCGCGAAGCCGCTCAACCTTGCTCCACATCTTGGCCTTGGCGCGGGCATAAAGCACATCTAGCGAAAAAGGCCCGAGGTTTTTCATCGCGGCGCGCGAGCGAAGCTCATTAATGATCGCAAGCGCTGGGATCTCCCACATGGTCGTGTGCGACCATGGCCCATGGAAATGCAGCTCATACTGACCGTCTTTGCGGCGCAGATCATATTCTGGCAGCTGGAAATCATGCAGCCAATTAAGAAACTCCGGTTGGAAAATCTGCTTGCGTCCGTAGAAGCTGTTACCCGCCAGCCAGATCATCTCTTTTTTGGTAAAACGCAGCGTGCGTGCATGATCGAGTTGCGCGCGCAACTCGCCTTCATCGATCTCATCGGCAAGACGCACCGAGGTTGTGCGGTTGATGAGCGCAAAGGTCGCATCCACCTTGGGGTAAAGCCCCCAGATCATCTGCAACATCAGAAGTTTGTAGAAATCCGTGTCCAGAAGGCTGCGAACAATCGGATCAAGCTTCCATGCGTGATTAAAGACGCGCCGTGCGATATCGGTTTTGGCCATGACGGCCTCCATTGCATGAGCATGTGCTGCAACCACCCAGATGATTTGCAGCAAAAAGAAAGGCGGGTTTTCACCCGCCTTTTTAAATGCTTCATTCAGATTTGGGAAGCTCTACAATGATCTCATGTTCACCATCGAGCTTGATCGCAACCCCTTCATCGGGCTTGGTGATTTTACGGCCATTGAGCTTGATCGCCTTTGACTTGGCACCTGTTACCACCTTCACGTGATAGGTCGCGTCGCCGAAGCGCAGATCAGCTTCATAGCCGTCCCATTCAGGTGGCAATGCCGGGTCGAAATGCAGGCGATCGCCACGCTTTGTGACACCGAGAATACCTTCCGTTGCCACGCGGTAGAACCAGCCAGCAGAACCTGTGTACCAGGTCCAGCCACCCTGTCCGCGACGCGGCTCGACCGAATAGATGTCAGCTGCGATCACATATGGCTCGACGCGATAGACGTCCGGATTGCGTCCATGGTTGACCGGACTGATGAGCGAGAACAGACGCCACGCTTCTGCGGCTTTGCCCATGCGAGCCAGTGCCAGAATGGCCCATGTTGCACCATGCGTGTACTGACCGCCATTCTCGCGAACGCCGGGCGGATAGCCCTTAATGTAGCCTGGTTCCTGCACCGTCTTGTCGAAAGGCGGCGTGAAGAGACGCAGCAACTCGCCCTGATCGTCAAGCAGATGCTTTTCGAGCGAAGCCATTGCCTGTTCGGCACGCTTTGGATCGGCAACACCCGACAACACGCTCCATGATTGCGCGATGGCATCAATTTGGCATTCGTCGCTGTCTTTTGAGCCAAGCGGAGAGCCATTGTCGAAGAAGCCACGGCGATACCACTCGCCATCCCAGCCATCGCGATCAAGCGCCTTTGTCAGACTTTCAAGATGCACAGCCCATGCGGTTGCCCGCTTTGCATCCTTGCGAGATTCAGCAATCGGGATGAACTGGCGCAATGTATAGGCAAGGAACCAGCCAAGCCACACACTTTCGCCTTCGCCCTTTACGCCGACAAGATTCATGCCGTCATTCCAGTCGCCACCAAGGATCAGCGGCAGACCGTGCTTGCCGGTGCGTTCAATCGCAAGATCGAGTGCCAGCGCACAATGCTCATATAGGCTTTCAGTGTTCTTCGAGATTTGCGGCTCGTAGAACGCATCATGTTCGCCCTCTTCGAGCTTGCGGCCTTCAAGGAATGGCAGCTTCTCGTCGAGAATCGCGCGATCACCCGTCGTTTCCACATAGAGCGATGTGCCGTAGCCAAGCCAGACTACATCGTCAGAGATCAGCGTACGCACACCGGCACCCGTTGCTGGAAGCCACCAATGCTGCACATCGCCTTCAGGGAACTGACGCGAGGCCGCATTGAGAATCTGCGCACGAGCCAATGACGGATCGATGAGCAGCAGCGACAGCGTATCCTGCAACTGGTCGCGGAAACCAAACGCGCCACTGGCCTGATAGAAGGCAGCACGCGCCCAGATACGGCAAGCAATTGCTTGATAAGGCAACCAGCCATTGATCAGCAGGTCAAAGGCCGGATCAGGCGTCTTGACCTGAACGCGGCTGAACAGCCCTTCCCAATGCTTGGTCGCATCAGTGAGCTTGTCATCGAAGGATGCATTGCGGCTTTCTGCGACAAGCACCTTTGCCTGCTGCTGATCGGCAGCATTACCGAGCAGGAAGACCACTTCACGGCTTTCGCCCGGACCGACTTCAATATCGAGCGCAAGCGCTGCACATGGATCGCGTCCTGCTTCAACCGTTCCCGAAAGGGCCTTACCAGCTAGAACCACCTCCGGCTTGTCAACCGATCCTGTCGAACCGATGAACTCGCCACGGTCGGCCGTGACTGATTGCGGCTTTTCCGTTGCCGCAAAGAACGCCACTTGGCCGGACTTGTCCGGATGATATGGATTGCCTGCAAAGAGCGCACCGAGCTCTTCATCCTGCGATGGCACGATGAACGGCACATTCTTGGCGCGGGCGTTGCCCAGCACCCATTCGACATAACCATAGGCACGCAGCTTGCGCTTCGACCGCCCCTTATTGGTAATCGTCAGACGCGAAAGTCGAACCGGCTTTTCGGCGTCAACGATATGGGTCAGCTCCAGTGCCAGTTCGCCGTGCTGTGCCGAGAAGGTGGTGTAGCCATGGCTATGGCGGGCTTCATAGGTGACAGCTTCGTCGCGCAGTACATTGGCTGTCGGGGCAAAGCTGCGTCCGGTTTCACGATCAAGAATATAGATCGCCTCACCCGGACGATTGGTGACCGGATCATTTGCCCACGGGGTAAGCTGATAATCGCGGCTGTTGCCAGCCCAGGTGAAGGCTGAACCTTCCGCCGAAACATGGAACCCGAAATCCGGATTGGCGATAACGTTGATCCATGGATGCGGCGTGGTTGTTCGGTTGTTGATCCGCACAACGTAGCTGCCATCCTCAGCAAATCCGCCATAACCGTTCCAGAACTGGAGATCATCGCCGGTTGGAGCCGGACGTGTGACTGATTTTGGCTTAGCAACCAGACGGCGCTCTTCCGTGCCGCGCTCAAGCGCAACAGGTGCAAGCCCTGCGGCACCCAAGCCCTGCTGGGCAATTGCAGGTGTTTTTGCGTCGCTTCTTGCGGCCAGATCTACCGTGATTTCCTCGCTGCGACGCAACTGTTCGGCAAGCGAACCATTCTGCGCATGCATGACGATGCGGGCTGAAGCGAGAAGCGTGTTGTAGCTTTCTTCACTCATCTGATCGCGACGAACCGCAAAGATATGCGGTTGACCGCCACCACGCGCGCGGAAGCCTTCAACGATCCAGTCGATGGCGCGTTGCGTATCCTGCGCATAGGAGAATGCGCGCTCGTTGACCGCAACGACATCGACCGTCAGGCCCTTGCTACGCCAATATTCCTGCGCGCGCAGCACGCCACGCAACACATCAAGATCCGCTTCATTATCGATGCGAAGAGCAAAGATCGGATAATCGCCCGAGATCGACATCGGCCAGAGATCGGACTGCTTGCCAAGGCCGCTTGCAATCGTTTCAGGCGGCTGACGCAAAGTGCGTTCCGGGTAAAGCAGATAGGCTGCAACCTTTTGATAGTCGGCAGCTTCCGCCGGTTTGATGCCGATATGGTAGAGCTGAACCTGCGAACTCGTCCATGACAGCGAATATTCGCGAGCAAAGGTTTCCGGATGACGATGCATCGCGACCGCATGTTCAACCGCATCACGGCTTCCACCCGCAAAGGTCCAGAAAACAAGGCTAACCTTCTTATGTGCCGGAACGCGAACGCGGGTGCGTACCGATGCAAGCGGATCAAGCACACAGCCCTGGCTTCCGGTGAATGTCGCACCGTCGTCAAAGGCTGCGGCATCACGCAACGAACGCCCGCGACCGATAAATGCACGACGGTCGGTTTCGACTTCGGTTTCACGGATGGAGCCCGACAAATCGGTTACGAAATGCGCAACATGAATGTCCGGATCGGACGGCGCACGCTTGCGGCGTTTCGCATAGATGGTCGAGCCATTGTCAGCGATTTCGGTTTCGACAAACATCTTGGCGAACGCCGGATGTGCTGCATCGCTGTCGCTATCGGTCAGCACCAGTTCGGAATAGGACGTGACTTCAATCACACGATCCCGCGCACTGGTGTTGATGATATCAAGCCTGCGGCCTTCACCATCAGATTCTGACGAAACGATCACTTCCATAACCGTTTTGATGTCACCGGCAGTCTTGTAGAATTCCGCCTTGTCTTCGGTGAAGACAGTCTTGGTTTCTTCCTCTGGGTTGCGTACCGGCTCTCCGGTCGCCGACCACCAGTATCCGCTTTCCATATCGCGCAGGAACAAGAACGTGCCCTGCAAGTCTTCCGACACATCGGCATGGAAACGAGTGATGTCCCAATTGTGCCAACGGCTGTAGCCGGAGCCATTCGCCGTCACCATCAGCGCATACTGGCCATTCGACATCATATGCGTTGTGCGCGGGGCCTTGAACGGCACATCGATAATACGCATCGGCGCATCGTCGAAGCCGCCCGAATCCACACGCATCGGATTTTCCGTCTTCGCATAGATCATCGGAATTTCGCGCGGTGCCTTTTCCTGCAATAGCAGTTCGGCTGCTTCGATCACCGGATCGGAATGGAAGCGTTCACGCATACGGCCTTCGAAGATCACGTTGTTGACCGCAATAATCGACATGCCATGGTGGTGGGCATAATAGTTTTTCACCACTGCACAGGTTTCACCTTCGCGAACGCGCGACGGGGTGAAGTCCACGGAATCGTGGAAACCATAACGGCCGAGTGCACCGAGTTTTTCCAGACGCTTCAGGTTGGCGACGGCTGCGGCAGGCTGGTACTGAGAAGCCAGCAAGCTTGCATAAGGCGCGATAACCGCATTACGCGACAGGCCTCGCTGAAGACCGAGGTTCGGCACACCAAAATTCGAATATTGGTAATTCATATGCGCGTCTCGCGCATTGAATGCCGCTTCCGAAATGCCCCAAGGCAGACCGCGCGAGGTCGCGTAGTCGATCTGACGCTGCACAACGAGTTTGTTGGTCTGATCTAGCAGCGAACCGAGCGGCTCCGACATGACCAGCGGCGGCATCAGATACTCGAACATCGAGCCGGACCAGGAGAGCAGAGCGCCCTTCCAACCCACTGGAACCAGAAGACGGCCAAGCTTGAACCAATGTTCAACAGGCACGTCGCCCTTGGCAATGGCAAACAAACTCGCAAGACGAGCTTCTGACGCCAGAAGATCATAGCAGCTTTCGTCAAGCTCGTTTTCCTGCACACGGAAACCGATCGACAGAAGACGACGTTCCTTGCGCTCAAGGAAACCGAACTGCATGTCAAAGGCCAGCTGGCGCGAACGTGAAGCAAGATCCCGCAGTCGCTCACGCAGCTCATCGGTGTTGTGCTCGCCCATAGAATCGTCGGTGTGGGCCTTGCAGGTTTCAACGAGAATGTAAGCCCATTCGCGCGCTTCCGCACTTGCAGGTGTTTCGATCTCGCTGTCGAGCTCTTCCATCAGACGCACAATGTCGGTCGCAAAGAGCGACAGATTGATGGTGCGGAAGGATGCGGTTTCCGGCTCTTCCTTGATGGTACGCACTGCACGACGGAAATTGGCGATCCGTTCTTCCAAACGGCGGCGCAATGGTCGCAGGATACGGCGATCATCCGGGATACGGGCGATCGTTTCTTCAAGCACGTCGTTGACGTCGAGAATACCGTCGAGATCGGCCTGGAGATAAACCGATGGTGCTTCTGCCCATTCTTCCAGCGCCGACGAGAGTGTCACAAGATGTCCAGCGAGATTGCCACTATCCACGGCAGAGACGTAGAGCGGACGCATCGGCGTCAGCGTATTGGTCTCATACCAGTTATAGAGATGGCCTTGATATTTCTCCATCTTCTCAAGCGTGTTGACGGTTGCTGCGACGCGATCGAGCGTCTCGGTAAAGCCGATCCAGCCAAAGTCACGCGCCGCAATCACCGAGAGAAAATACACGCCGATATTGGTTGGCGACGTACGTTGCGCAACGATCGGAGCTGGATCTTCCTGGAAGTTATCGGGCGGAAGATGGTTGTTTTCCTCATTCGTGAACTCGGCGAAATAGCGCCAGGTACGGCGCGCATACCGGCGCAGAGCCGATTTGTCGGACGAGAGCACTTCCAGCGTGTCCTGCGGCTTGGCAGAACGGCTGACGAGCCAGGCAATGAGCGGTGATGCAAACCAGATGACTGCAAAAGGTGCCGCAATCATTGCAGCATGGCTTTGAGCAGCCAGCGGCATGAAAATCGCAATGCCCGCAATGACAATGGCAGGCCACATCATCTGGAAATAGAACAGAAGTGTGTCGGGGGCGGACTTCGCCTGTGCCGCTGTACGCCATTCGAGAAGATTGCGACGTGAGACAAACAGGCGATAAATCGTACGCGCAATCGCATCAGCCATCAGGAACGCGGAATGTGCAATAAAGGTGGTGCGAAGCGCCACATCCGCCGTGCCCAATGCAATATCGGTCAGAACCGACTGCGCATGGCCTTTGAGCGAATAGTCCATATTTGACGGAATAAGATTGGTGACGATGCCAAAGGTCGGCGCCACAAACATGCTGATGATCAGGAAGCCCTGCCAGACAGCCGCCGGTCCGATTGGCAGCACGCTCCAGCCGACAATTGCCGCAACCAGCCACAGGATCGGATTGAGCGAGCGACGCAGATTATCCACCATCTTCCAGCGCGTGATCGCGCTGACACCACGGCCTGTCGAAAACAACCATGGTAGAAGCTGCCAGTCGCCACGCGCCCAACGGTGATGGCGCGACACGTCGACGTTATAGCCGGTCGGATAATCTTCAACAACTTCGACATCGCTGACCAGCGCCGCGCGCGCATAGCCACCTTCAAGCAGATCGTGGCTAAGAAGCGTGTTCTCTGGAACGCGATCTTTCATCGCAATTTCGAAGGCGTCGATATCGTAAAGACCCTTACCGGTGAAGGTGCCCTCACCCAAAAGATCCTGATAGGAATCGGAAACGGCAAAGACATAAGGATCGATGCCGCGATTGACCGAGAAAACGCGCTGCAGGAATGAAGCTTCGTCGCCTGTTGTCAGCGAAGGCGTCACACGTGGCTGCAAAATGCCATAACCACGAACAACCTTGCCGGTTTTCTCATCGAAAACCGGACGGTTCAATGGATGGCTGAGCTTGCCAACAAGATTGGTGACCGATTCAGGCGTAAGCCGCGTATCAGCGTCCAGCGTCATGACGAATTTGACGTCTTTCGGCAGGCGCTCATCCGGTGGGAAATAGCTCGTATCCTGATCGCCGCGAAGCAGCAGGTTCAGCTCGTGTAGCTTGCCGCGCTTGCGCTCCCAGCCCATCCAGCAGCTCTGCTTTTCATTGAACAGACGACGACGGTGAAGCAGGAAGAAACGCGGCTGCTCGCCACCGGTATAATGCTCGTTGAGCTTGGCTATTTCATCACGCGCATATTCATAGATTTCCATATCGGCAGGCGTGATTTCCTGCTTGGCATCCACCCAGTCGCTAACGAGCGCGAAATAAATCTCGCCGCGCGGATTAGTCAGATAATGGACTTCAAGATTGCGGATCTGCTCATCGATGGAATCGCGCGAATTGATAAGCGTCGGCACGGCAACAAGCGTGCGTGCCTCAACAGGCAGGCCTTCCTTGTATTCAAAGCCGATCAGGCGCGTCGGCTGCACAAACCACGGTACCAGCGCATTGAAGAGCGAATATGACGCGTCCATTGCCGGGAAGATCGCGAGCAACGTGAACAAAGTGCGCAAATCGGTCGAAAGCCCGGCCCGGCTCATGCAATAATTGACCGTCAGCAGGATCAGAATCGTGAAAATGGCCGTTGGTATGAAGAAGCCCAACAGACCCAGATTGCGATAGAAGCGCAGGACTTTGACGCCGAATGGTGCCTTGTAGCCGCATACCTTTTCAAGCTCGGAGCGACCTTCACCCGAAAGATAATGGGCGATTGAGCCCTTGCCTTCTGTGCCGTTGGCATCGGCGGGTCCGGCAGACTTGCTGTCTTCAGCAAGCTTGAGGGCGGCCCAGGTGATGTCGATTTCACTCATGTTCGAAAAGCGGGCAAGCTTTTCAATCGTCACGCGATACGCGTTGCGCGAACGGAAATCCAGAAGTTCGAAATCGCTGTGATCGCGCAGAATCGCATCGACCTCGTTGACGGTTTCAAACCAGGTTTCCCAATCAATATCATCGATGGTTTTGAGGCTTCGAATGACATTGCCCATCGTGACGCCGCCAGTGGACTGGCGGGCATGTTCTTCAACGATGGCGTCTTCAGGATTGCTGCCTTCCTGCTCAAGAATACGCTCTAGCCAGCTTGCTGCGGCCGATGTATCGGTCGAAGCGCTGCGCAGACGATAGAGCAGATGCGTAGCAAATGTGCTGTCGCGGGCGGCATGCGCATATTGCGCCAGAACCGTGTCGAGCTCATCGCCATTCGCAGCAACAACAATGCGATCTGCAGCCGTATTGGCGAGGTTGCGCATGTTGCGCGCGCGATCAACGCGCAGCGCCAAACGACGCGCATTCTCAATGAGGAAATAACGCACAGCCGACGGCAGCGCCCACAGCTCACCAATCTTAAGCGGCTCGACAGTCTGAAAGCCCTGAACAAGTGCGGTCAGCGACTTGAGCGAGAAATTGCTGTCAGTATGGGCAACATAAAGCCATGCAAGCGCGAAAATACGCGGCATGTCCTGATATTTCTCAACGCGGGCCGCATAGGGCGGCAGCTGGCGAATGAATTTGCGCGGCAGATCGCGGCGTGTCTGCTGAACGGTCTTATCGATCTGATAATGATTATCGAGGAGCCACTGTGCAGCTGGCGTAATCGTTTCGCCAGCGCGGGAAGCAGCATCGGACGAGCGATAGGCGTGCAGAATCAGCTTGCCATTTTCAGACAGGCGTTGATCGAATTCAAAAGCCTGATAGCCGGGCAAATCCAGCTCTTCGCCACGTGCAACGGAGGCCGCGAGTTCGCGCAGCTTATCCTCGCTTTTGTAAAGAGCCCGTATCGGAGAGGGTTGTTCGGGCGGAATCTGATCCGAAGTCTTGCGATCGGCAATGGACGAATTAGACGGCGAAGAAGACAATTCCGGCATGTGCCTTAACAGCCTTTCCGAAGGGAATAAGTTAAATGCGGCGGGTGGATACTGAATGCACTTAGAATTTTCATCTCAGGGGAACGACAGTATCCGTATTCGGTTCCCTGAATGTCGATATGATTTGGCCAAAATGCGACGACGGGTTGTGCTGATATTCAAACCGTTTAAATCGCAACGCACAATTCTTTCCGAACATTAATGTTGCGTTATAAAATATGCGCCTTTTGCAACCCTAACATACTGAAAATAAGAATAATACTACTCTGCGTAATAGATTGCGAAAATGCCTTGGGGGCGCGCTTGGCCCTTAAAAGATAAAAGACATCCGCATCTATTAAAAAACGCGGATGTCACATTGATACGGTCCTGCATCGATCAGCCGATTTTAGGCCTGAGCTTCGGTTAAAACCGGAGGGGTTTCAATTGCATTGGGCGCATCATCATTTCCGAAAACGCGCCAATAGCGAGGACGAAAAGCGATGCGGCTTTTTTCCGAAGCCGGATGCTCGGCCGGTATCTCGATCTCAACGCGCTCACGCGCACCACCGATTTCAAGCTCTACACGGCGTTTGCCGCCAGACCTGCGGCTCGCAACTACCGTACCGGCAATGCAGCCGCCACAACCGTCAAGCAACTCGACATCGTGCGGACGGAAAAATAACCGCGCTTCACCGTCGGTGGCACCATCGACCGTCAGACCAATATTGCGGTCAGCCAGCCAGAGTTCGCCTTTCTCGATACGCACGGGCAGAGTGCTGGATTCACCAATGAAGCCGTAAACGAAAGGCGAATTGGGCGTATCATAAACCTCGTCAGGTGTACCAATCTGCTCAATACGACCCTGGCTCATCACCACCACTCGATCTGCGAGTTCAAGCGCTTCATCCTGATCGTGGGTAACGAACACCGTTGTATGGCCAGTTTTGTCGTGGATCTCACGGAGCCAACGGCGCAGTTCCTTGCGAACCTGCGCATCAAGCGCTCCAAATGGTTCATCGAGAAGTAGGACTTTGGGCTCGATAGCCATAGCGCGCGCAAGAGCCACGCGCTGGCGCTGGCCACCAGAAAGCTGTGATGGGTAACGGTTTTCAAGCCCTTTCAGCTGCACAAGATCGAGTAATTCAAGCGCGCGGCGTTTAATCTCGACAGTGGCAGGACGTGTGCTGCTCGGGCGAACCTTCAGGCCAAAACCGATATTCTCGGCAACCGTCATATGGCGAAACAGCGCATAATGCTGGAACACGAAACCGACGTTCCGCTCCTGCACACTCTTGTGCGAAGCATCCTCTTCACCAAAATAAATGGCACCTTCGGTTGGTTTTTCCAGCCCAGCAATCAGGCGCAGCAAAGTTGTCTTGCCTGAGCCCGACGGTCCAAGCAACGCAATCAATTCGCTCGAACGGATGTCCAGCGACACATTATGCAATGCCGGAAAGCGAGCAAACTCTTTACGCACACCGGCGACACGAACTTCCATTCCAAATCCTTTCCCCTACCGCCAATTGCTAAAACAAAGCCTGAGCGGTTTATTATCGTCTGTAAGTTAGTTGTTAATGCCCGTTACTACCAGCCAGTTCATCACCATAACGCAGCTCCAGAAATGCTTTTAGTGCCAAGGTCACGAGAGCAAGGAGCGCCAGCAGTGAAGCGACAGCAAAGGCTGCAACGAAATTATACTCATTATAGAGGATTTCGACGTGCAGCGGCATCGTATTGGTAAGACCACGGATATGGCCCGACACCACGGAAACCGCGCCAAACTCGCCCATCGCCCGCGCATTACAGAGCAAAACTCCGTAGAGAAGCCCCCATTTTATGTTGGGCAAAGTCACATAACGGAAGGTCTGCCAGCCATTTGCCCCCAACGAAATTGCAGCTTCTTCATCACCGCTTCCCTGTTCCTGCATGAGCGGAATGAGTTCACGCGCCACAAATGGGAATGTCACAAAGAGCGTTGCCAACACAATACCGGGCACCGCAAAGAGTATCTGGATATTATGGCTCGATAGCCATGGTCCAAGCAGTCCATGGCTTGCGAACAGCAACACAAAAACAAGACCGGAAATAACCGGCGATATCGAAAACGGCAAGTCAATCAAGGTTGTCAGAACGGCTTTGCCTTTGAACTCGAACTTGGCAATTGCCCAAGCAGCGGCGACACCAAATACCAGATTGACGGGCACGGATATTGCCGCAACCAACAAGGTCAACCTGATCGCTGCCCAGGCGTCCGGCTCAACAAGTGCTGTAAGATACTCTTCCGTTCCCTTACGAAAGGCTTCGACAAAAACTGCGATTACCGGAAGAATGAGGAAGAGCGCCAGAAACACCAGCGCTATACCAATCAAAAGGAGCCGCGTCGGCAGGCTTTCCGTCACAGCGCTGCGCGTCGAAGTTGTCATGTCATTCGCCATGGCCATACTTCTTTCTCGTCCAGGACTGGATCAGATTGATAAACAGCAACATGGCAAAGGAAAGTGCCAGCATCACGGTCGCAAGTGCGGTTGCACCGGCATAGTCATATTCTTCAAGCCTGATGACGATCAGTAAGGGCGCGATTTCCGATACATAAGGTGTGTTACCCGCAATGAAGATAACCGAGCCATATTCGCCAACTCCGCGTGCGAAAGCCAGTGCAAAGCCTGTGAGAATAGCAGGTTGCAGACTTGGCAGAAGCACCCGCCAGATTGTCTGGAAACGCGATGCGCCAAGTGTTGCTGCAGCTTCCTCAACTTCGCGGCTGATTTCTTCCATAATGGGCTGCACAGTGCGCACCACGAATGGCAAGCCGATGAAGATGAGTGCCACGACGATGCCAGCACGCGAGAAAGCGATCCGAATATTAAACGGAGCCAACAAGCTGCCGATCCAGCCATTGGGCGCATAGATCGAGGCCAGTGCGATACCGGCAACAGCCGTTGGAAGTGCAAACGGAATATCGACGATTGCGTCAATGAACCGACGCCCCGGAAAGCGATAGCGCACCAATACCCAGGCCAAGATCACGCCAAACACAACATTGACAAGCGCTGCAATGAAGGCTGTGCCAAAGCTCGTTTCAAGCGCTTTTATGGTGCGTTCGTCAGTGACGATACGCCAACCCCCCGACAGGCCGACATCGGTTGAGCGCAGCACGAGAGCCGCAAGCGGAATAAGAATAAGAAGGGTCAAATAGGCGACACTAAAACCGAGTGTCAGTCCGAAACCCGGAATGACACTCGGTTTTCTGAAATGCCACCCTGCTCTGACCGGTGCAGGGCGCGAAGACATCAATATTTGTTCCCTTTTATTGATCTTGCGTGTGACTGCGTCCTAGTGGGTCGAAATTAAACCACCAGCCGGATTATTTTGCGGGCTTGTATATCTGGTCGAATGTTCCACCATCGCCAAAGTGATAAGGCTGCGCCTTGGCCCATCCGCCAAAGATTGGATCATCGATCGTCACGAGCTGCAATTGTGGAAACTCGCGCTTCTGGTCAGCAGGTACGACCTCCGGCTTGGATGGACGGTAGAAATGCTTGGATGCAAGCGCCTGACCTTCCGGCGAATAGAGATATTCGAGATAGGCCTCGGCAACTTTGCGGGTGCCATTTTCATCGGCATTCTTGTCGACCAGCGCCACTGGTGGTTCTGCGAGGATGGATTGCGGTGGAACCACGATGTCAAAAGCATCTTCACCGAATTCAGCGATCGAAAGATAGGCCTCGTTTTCCCAAGCCAACAACACATCGCCAAGCTGGCGCTGCACAAAGGTCGTTGTCGAACCGCGTGCACCGGTATCAAGCACAGGCACGTGGCGGAACAATTCGCCGATATAATCCTTTATCTTAGCTTCATCGCCGCCATACTCCTTATAAGCCCACGCCCAAGCCGCCAGATAATTCCAGCGTGCACCGCCCGAGGTTTTCGGATTGGGGGTAATGACCTCGACACCGTCCTTTACCAGATCACCCCAATCCTTGATGGCCTTGGGATTGCCCTTGCGAACGAGGAAAACGATCGTGGAGGTATAGGGGGAGGAATTGTCCGGAAGACGTTTGCGCCAATCCTTGTCGATTTTCCCGGAATGTTCGACAATCGCGTCGATATCACTTTCCAGAGCAAGCGTCACGACATCAGCCTTAACGCCGTCAATGACCGAGCGTGCCTGTTTGCCCGATCCACCATGGGAAACGCGGATGGTCAGATTTTCGCCTGTCTGATCCTTCCAGTGTTTTGCAAAGGCCGCGTTGTAATCCTTGTACAGCTCACGCGTCGGATCATAGGACACATTCAGCAACGTCTGATCGGCATGGCTTGCCTGAATAGTTCCTGCCAGTGACGCCGTTGCCACAAAAGCTGCAAGCGTTAATGAGAATCTCGATATGTTGTTCGACATGTTCAGGGCCACCTCTCCGCGTTTCATTCATCAAACAGTATCAGAGGTCTGAGCTCACAGGATGCCACAAGGTTTCTCTTATTTGAAAGCAGTTCGGAAATTATGAGCAATCCTAATGGATTGTGAGGAATAAATTTCTACCTCCCTCCTCCAATACCTGGAAGGAAGGTAAGAATTATCAATGTTAAGATAGAAGAGATGCCGGTTCTAAAATTGGCAGTTCCCCGGAAAAGGTGGGACCCGGATTGGGATTGCGGGGGCAAATTTAGTCCGGGTCCCGGCCGATCTAACGACCAGCAGAGCTACAACGGATAAAGATGGATTAGGTTCCCGTACAAAATTGAAATTTTAAGACTTTTTTCTGCTACGCATTGCCAAACTGCTTGCGGCGAACAGAGTTTGATATTTGCAAAGACAACTATTGCCATATTAAGGCGCATCCCGAAAAGTGTGAAACGGTTTTCGGACAAAGATGCGCGTTAAAACAGATAATTAGAGCACCGATCTGATCCAATCAGATCGAAACGCGCTCTAAGGCGTGAGGATAGCACCGACAGGCCAGATAACAGGTCGGGCGAAGGAGAAGTCGTTATGCAAAAAGGCCTATACAACACAGGTATCGCAACCGTAATGACAGTTCTCACGGCAAGCCCGGTTCTGGCGCAATCAATCAGCCGGGATTCCATTATTCGCATCGACTACGTCTGTGAACGTGGCGTTGTCGTGCCAGTCACCTACATTCATGCAGGTGAGGAACCAGCTTTCGCGGTCCTCGACGCTGAAGGCAAGATGGTCGCGCTGCAATGGCACGACGCTCTCAAAAAATATGTCGCCATGGATGAGCAAGACAGCTATCGCTGGGCTGAAAAAGACGGCAAAGCCATCTTAAGCCACCTCGAAGCCGACGATTCAGCCAAAGAGGCGACAATTCTCTCGTCCTGTCGCGCTGACGATAGTGAACAATAAAGCATTTCCGGCAAAAGCGGGAACCGCTTTTGCGTTCGGAAATGCGTAAAAATAAATAATCAGAGCGTTTCGAACGGTTCGGTTTTAACGAAACCGCTCCAATGATCAGGGGACGAGATAGTGCTTGTCCCACTGATCCTGCGGAACTTCATCACCAATATCATAGTCGAATGATACGACGTTGATGTGCTCGTCATCCGTCTTGCAAACGAAAGCGAGCTTATACCAATGCTCGCGGCTGCGAAACGCAGCACCTTCAGCCTGAATGCTGTTCTTTCCCGCTACTGGATCAGAAAAAGCATAGGCCAGAACCTTGTCGACCGAAAACTTTCTCTCGTCCCGGCTGATCCGCTCCATCGCCTCAACATCGCAGCGCTGTTCAAGACGCGTTGCAGGATCGAGCTTTTCAAGCTGAGCCTTTTCGAGCGCTGTCATAGCCATGGACGGCGCACTCACAGAAACGACGACCGACATAGTAATGAACGACAAAAGGTGAGCGACGAATGAATTCGGGATCAGAGCAGATAAAAATTTCATGAGATTTCGGGCAACTCGCTTCGCAAGAGATTTAAGAAAGAGGTTAGAGCATCCAGTTGAGATTGAATCGTTAGAACTGCTCTATCTATTTTTTTGCATTATTCGACACAAAACCGCTTCGCACTTTTGTTGGAAATTCTTTAATAACACACTCTTTGCGTCAGCTTGTCGACCATCACGGCAATTTTATCGGCCTTCATCCCCACAAGATCGCCCCGCGCTGTCAGGAAACATTCTCTTCAAACAAGGTGCGATCACGGCCCGCTTCTTTAGCAGCATAAAGTACCTTGTCGGCACGTTCCACAACTTGCCAGAGGTCATCCTGGTTTCGAAGCCTGACAACACCAAAGCTGCATGTAACGTTTGCGCCACTTGAGAGACGCGAAAATTCGCGTGCCTTGACGCTTTCCCGTATCTTCTCGACCAAGGCGAATGCGGCATCTGACGGCATGTCATTGAGATAAAGAATAAACTCCTCGCCGCCGGTACGTGCCGTCAAATCACCGCTCCTTAAATGCGACTGGAGAACATCGGCAAACTCTTTCAACACAACGTCGCCCGTTGCGTGACCATAAACATCGTTGATCGTTTTGAAGTAATCGATGTCACAGGCCACAACCCAACCCGAAACATTGCTGCGCCCCATAGCCAACATGCGCGTTTCCAGCCCACGTCGGTTGAGAAGCCCTGTGAGGGGATCGCTATCGCGCTCATTAACCAGCTCATTGAATCGATCAGCGCTTGCTGCTGCAAACAACACCAGACCCGCAATAACCGCTGCAACGGCTGTCGAAAAAACTGTCCATTGCCAGAAAGGCGTGAACGCAAAATCGACCGGCGTATCTTCACTGACAATGGAATGCGCAGTCAGCAGTGTGCGTGGAAAAAATTGCACCGCCACCAGAACCAGCATGCCCAGTATGAGCTTGTCAGCAGGAGAACCATGAACGAGGCCGCGCAGATACCAGACAATACCCAGAATCACACATGCAAGCCCGAGATTGAGAACATACACCCGGCCAAGCAGGCTTGGATGGGGATACAGAAAATAGATAACGCCACCCAGGACGAGCGTAAGACTTGCAGCGCAGAACCAGAGCGGCAAACTGAGGCCTGATCGGCGTAGAATCCCATGCCCGCCTGCCAAAGCACCAAGCACGTAGACTGTGGCCGTCAACATCGTGTTCTGACCATCATCAGCGGGTATATCGACAAGCTGAGCAAGCATGGCCAAGCCAATGCAGAGAAAGCACAACGCGCACCACAAAAGATAGCGACGCAGTTGATCTGCAGCCCAGACAATGACGAAGGCCAGTGAAAACAGGAGCAGAACGGCTGGCAGTACATAGAGCATTTAATTATTATCTTATTTCAACTGTTGGAGAGTCTTATCGCCTTCCTTCATTAAAAACACAATTCAGTAAATTAGAATGGCCATCGAAACGCAGACTGTTCCGATGAAACGCTCTTGATTTCAAGTATCCGCCCGTGCTTGAAACCTGCAAACGCAATCGGCACTCTAGCTGTATGACCACTAGGCATTGAATAAGCGGTCAAACGGCAATTTGCCGCGAAAGGAAGAGATATGAAGCCCGTTTTCCTGCAACTGCAATGCACGCCTGGCAAGACTTATGAAGTTGCGGACACGCTCTTTCAGCGTGAGATCGTTTCGGAACTCTATTCGACGAGCGGCGAATATGACCTTCTCGCCAAAATCTATGTTGCTGAAGGTGACGATATCGGCAAGTTCATCAATGAAAACGTGCTGAACATTCCAAACGTCGTGCGTTCGCTGACCACCCTCACATTTACCGCGTTTTAGAGCACGTTTGACTTGGCCGAATCCGATACACGCGTCTCGAGGTTGTAAATAGCCGAGCAGTAAAGATTTGATTCACCATTAGTCTATTATCCTGATCACTCAGGGAACCTCCCTGTGTCCTTGCGCATTGACTCTGTGATAGCCCGATCAAATGGGCTTCACGAAAGATTAGATCGAAAGCGACACTGGAAAGAAGATGGATAATCTTGAACATAGGCGAGTACTGGTCGTAGAGGACGAAATTTTCGTCGCCCTCGACGTGGCCGCCACTGTAGAAGATGCCAACGGAACGGTTGTCGGTCCCGTGGGTACCGTAAGGCAGGCCATAGATATTATAAATAAACAGGATGTCGACGCAGCTATTCTCGACGTCAACTTGGCTGATGGCGATCTGGAACCCATTCTTGACAGACTGAAAAGCCGGAACATCTTCGTAGTCATTCACACAGGCGGTGGATTGCCTGCGCATCTCGCGGCTCGCTATCCGGAAATGCCCGTTTTCCAGAAACCTGTTCCACCTTACGTGCTGACAAGAGCGTTGGCCTCAGCGCTTACACCCAACATGGCTCAAGGCGTCTGATGCGTCAAAGCTTCCCCGATTTTGCAACAGTGTTGAAAGAAGTTGAAGCGGATCGCGACAGCGATGATCAGTTACTGCGACCAACTGTTAATCTCGCGTCTGCAGTGTTTTCTGCCGGGTTCAATCCTGTTTCAAACGGCTCTTACACGACAGAAAGTATTGTTCCTCAATTTGATCTTCAAGACGTTGATAATGATCAGGACAAGCTTGAACGCGAAATGTGTGACCTGGCAAAGCGAATGGAAATCCAGTCGCAAGCATCCATTCGCAAGGAACTCAATCTGCGGCCTGAGATGAAACGGCCAGAACTTCAACGTCTGCGCCGCCTGTTCGCTGCGCAAAATCACCCTGACCGGTTGCCACAAGAGTTTCGCCTTGCCGCAGAACAGCGTATGAAGACAGCCAATGCGCTGCTTGATAGCGCCATGGTAACGGCTGGAAGTTAAAGCTTCCCGTTTTCCGCCTATCTCATCCAGAATCCAAGTCGCCGGTTTTGGGGTGCGCAGCCAATCAAAGAAATTTCGTTACGTTTGAGGCGCTAAATCTTTTGCATTATATCAATACTATGCTAGATTGTTGTTGTCGGTGTCTGCGATTGCTATTGCACGCCTGAACTTTTCCGCTGAACGCAATGTCCTTAAAGGATCGCGCCCGGTGCAAGCGCTGGGGCAATTTGCGCTTTGCTCTGCGGGAATGGTTCTGCCATACCGGCATCACAGGTTAGCGCATCCCGAAAAATGTGAAGCAGTTTTCGGATAAGATGTGCATCACAAAGTAGAATAGAGCGCATTTCGACCCTATTTAAGGGGCGAGGTTCACTCTGAGATAGTCCTAAAAGGTTTGAAAATGCCTCCTTATCGTTCGCGTACTACCACCCACGGCCGCAATATGGCTGGCGCGCGCGGCCTATGGCGCGCCACCGGCATGAAGGATGAGGATTTTGGCAAGCCAATTATTGCTGTGGTGAACTCGTTCACCCAGTTCGTGCCAGGCCATGTGCACTTGAAAGACCTCGGCCAGCTCGTCGCGCGTGAAATCGAAGCGGCTGGCGGCGTTGCCAAGGAATTCAACACCATTGCGGTCGATGACGGCATCGCGATGGGCCATGACGGCATGCTCTATTCGCTGCCATCGCGCGAGCTCATCTCCGACTCAGTTGAATATATGGTCAATGCTCATTGCGCCGACGCGATGGTCTGCATTTCCAACTGCGACAAGATCACTCCCGGCATGTTGATGGCGGCACTGCGCCTCAATATCCCGGTCGTGTTCGTTTCCGGTGGCCCAATGGAAGCCGGCAAGGTCGTCTGGGACGACAAGGTCAAGAAACTCGACCTCGTGGATGCGATGGTTGCAGCCGCCGATGACAGTTACACCGACGATCAGGTCAAGCAGATCGAGCGCTCCGCTTGTCCGACCTGTGGCTCGTGTTCAGGCATGTTCACAGCAAACTCGATGAACTGCCTCACCGAAGCCCTCGGCCTCTCGTTGCCCGGCAATGGCTCGACGCTCGCAACCCATGCTGACCGCAAGCGCCTGTTTGTGGAAGCTGGTCATCTGATTGTCGATCTCGCTCGCCGTTATTATGAGCAGGACGATGAAAACGTACTGCCACGTTCGATTGCAAGCTTCCCGGCCTTTGAAAACGCCATGACGCTCGACATCGCCATGGGTGGCTCGACCAACACGGTTCTGCATCTGCTGGCAGCTGCACAGGAAGCCGAAATCGACTTCACGATGGCTGATATCGACCGCTTGTCGCGCCGCGTGCCGGTGCTCTGCAAGGTCGCACCCGCCAACAACACCGTTCACATGGAAGACGTGCATCGTGCAGGCGGCATCATGGGCATTCTCGGTCAGCTCGACAAAGCGGGCCTGATCAATACTGCGCTCCCGACCGTGCACAGCGAAACCATGGCCAAGGCGCTCGACCACTGGGACGTCACGCGCACAAAGAGCGAAATGGTGCACAAGTTCTATTCCGCCGCTCCCGGCGGTGTGCCGACACAGGTCGCCTTCTCACAGGATCGCCGCTTTGACAGCGTCGATGCCGACCGCGAAACAGGCGTTATCCGTTCCAAGGAACATGCTTTCAGTCAGGACGGCGGTCTGGCCGTGCTTTATGGCAATCTGGCCGAAGATGGCTGCATCGTGAAAACGGCAGGCGTGGACGATTCCATCCTGAAATTCTCCGGTCCTGCGCGTATCTTTGAAAGTCAGGACACGTCCGTCCTTGCAATTCTGAACGGTAAGATCAAGGCTGGTGACATTGTGCTGATCCGCTATGAAGGTCCGCGCGGCGGCCCCGGCATGCAGGAAATGCTCTATCCAACCAGCTATTTGAAATCAAAGGGTCTGGGTAAGGCTTGCGCGCTGATCACCGATGGACGTTTCTCGGGTGGCTCTTCGGGCCTTTCGATTGGTCACGTTTCGCCGGAAGCAGCTGAAGGTGGCACGATCGGTCTGGTACGCGAAGGCGATATCATCGATATCGACATCCCGAACCGCAAGATCCATCTGGCCGTTGATGATGCAACGCTGGCCGAACGCCGCGCCGAGCAGGAAGCAACTGGCTGGAAGCCGCTGGAAGAACGCAAGCGCAAGGTTTCGACCGCGCTGAAAGCCTATGCCTCCATGGCAACCAGTGCTGCCAAGGGCGCGGTGCGGAAGTTGCCGAATTGATCGGAGAGATTATTTAAGGCGGCGCGAGCCGCCTTTTTTATTGCAACCTTGAGTAACTCCCACGTTATACCATCAATCGGAGAATCACTTGATGGTGAGGGGTATAATTAGTGGTGCGAGAAAATTTTAAATCCAATAAGGCGCTTTTGTGCGCAGTATTCCTTATACCTTTTATAATGGGCGCTATGTCGTTTTATCTGGACGGCATACTTGGTCTGGGCGGAAATTTTCGGGAACTGACCGTCATCGCCCCCGCTATTGTAGTTCTCATAGCATCGCTTCAGGCACTTAATTCCGATGCACTGATTAACGGCCACACACTTCCCTCTCGGGGGCTCCTGTTCGTCGGCGCTTTGCTGCTTCCCCTCGCGCAGCTAGTTTATCTGTTACGCACACGCAAACCGTTGCGCGCCATCTGGCTGCTCATCCTGTTCTGGATAACATTGTCTCTGTCGCTCTTCGCGGGCGCAATCGCCTGTTTGATCGTCGTCCTGATTGTGAATCAATTCTGACGTCTCAACATCCAAACCAGACATGGCAATATCCCTGTTATCGGTTGCCAAGCGCGCCAGTCACCACAGGCATCAAATCATTCTTCACAGATTCCGGCGTAAACGGTCCGACATGCTTGTAGACGATCTTGCCATTCTGATCGACGAGGAAGGTTTCCGGCACGCCGTAGACGCCCCATTCAATGGCTGAGCGTCCGGCGCGGTCGGCACCGACAGCAGCAAACGGATTGCCGAGATCGCCCAGAAAGCGGCGCGCGTTTTCCGGCTGGTCCTTGTAATTGAGGCCGACCACGCGGATGCGTTCATCCTTGGCGATTTCCATCAGCAATGGATGTTCCTGACGGCAAGGTACGCACCACGACCCCCAAACATTGACCAGTGTGAGCTTACCGATAAAATCTTCGCTGTTGAGACCCGGCACAGGCGCACCATCGCGCAGCAAGCCTTCAACGGCTGGCAGATTTGTTTGCGGTGCCTGCTTGCCGATCAGGGCGGAGGGGATGGTCGTATTATCCTTGCCTGATAGGAGTTGCACGGCAAAGATTGCGGCCAACCCGACAAAGATCAGTAGCGGCAGCAGCGCCACCCATGTGCGCGATTTTTTGGCCGCATCGGTTTTCTGCACCGTCTCGGTCATTGCGCTGAACCTTTAGCCGAACGGCGGCGCACGCCCTGCGCCTCGAGCCGTTTCAGCTCATTCTTCAGCATACGCTGATCGATCAATATCCAGCCAATGGTGATGGCAAGTGCTCCTGCGGCAATGCCATAGGACGTTACAACAAAAGCCATGTGGCTCATTGAACTGCCTCCCCTTGGGTCTCGGTACGTTCTCTTTTCATACGGCTGCGGTCGGCATTGCGAGCCGCGAGCTTTTTCATCATGGCCACGCGACGGCGCCAGATTTCATTGCGCATCGCCATCATGTGCAGCGTGAGAAACAGCAGCGTGAAGCCAATCGCCATCACAAAAAGCGGACGCAGCATGGAGCCGTCAATGGTCGGGCCGTCCATGCGGAAGACAGAGGCTGGCTGGTGCAAAGTGTTCCACCAGTCGACCGAGAATTTGATGATGGGGATATTGATGAAGCCAACCAGCGTCAGAACCGCAACAGACTTGGCACTCTTGGTGGGATCATCCACGGCGCGCGACAAAGCGATAATGCCGAGATACATGAGAAAAAGCACAAAAACGGAAGTCAGCCGTGCATCCCACACCCACCACGTTCCCCACATCGGCTTGCCCCAGAGCGAACCTGTGGCCAGCGCCAAAGCAGTGAACACGGCACCCAAGGGTGCGGCGGCGCGAATAGAAACATCGGCCAGCGGATGACGCCAGACCAATGTACCCAGCGATGAAATAGCCATAATTGAGTAACACATCATGGAAAGCCATGCGAAAGGCACATGGATATACATGATGCGGACAGTGATGCCCTGCTGGTAATCCTCCGGCGACAGGAAAACCATATAAAGCCCGACGGCTAAAAACAGGGCAGACAGAAGCCCAAGCCATGGCAAGACCTTGCCCGCAAAGGTCAGGAAGCGTGTGGGATTTGCCAGATCAAGCCAGCTTGTGGTTTTCGCGATGTCTTTCGTCATGCGCTATACTTAACCTCCCCCCGTATGCCGTTCAATTGACCGTAATCAACTGCGTCAATCCGCCAAACACTATAAGTTTGGAAAACCGGCTCCCGCTTTTCGGGATCACATGATATTTGAGCATTATCCTACGCAAAACCGCTTCACACTTTTGCTGGAAATGCTTTAGTCCGCCGAACTTTTTAATGAAGCCGCTGCGGCCAGCGGACCCAAAACCGCGAAAAACAAAGTGAGCGCACACAGAATAAGGAACGGTGCAAAAAACGGAGCCACGGCATCAGTCGCGCCATAAGAGGCAGATACGCCAAAAATCAGAACAGGAATGGTCAATGGCAGCACGATCACCGACACAAGCAGACCACCGCGCGGCAAGGCTACGGCCAATGCTGCACCCACCGCTCCTATAAAGGCAATCGCCGGAGTACCGACCAGAAGTGTGAGTGCTGTCGCAGCCGTGGCGGTTGCATCCATGTTCATGAACAGCCCTAACATCGGCGAAGCAATCACCAGCGGCAATACGCTTGCCACCCAATGGGCCAGACATTTCACAAAAACGGTAAATGCCAGCATATGCCGATCAGCGCCAATCAACAGCAGATCAAGCGAACCATCCTCGCGATCGGCCTGAAACAGCCGGTCCAATCCCAGCAATGTTGCCAGCAATGCACCGATCCACAGCATGGCTGGGCCGATGCGCGACAGGAGATTGAGATCAGGACCGACGCCGAACGGCATCACCGAGATCACAGCGAGGAAGAACAAAATTCCAATCAGCGCGCCGCCTCCGGCGCGAAAACTCAGGCGCATATCTCGGATAAAAAGCGCCAGCATCACACGCCCTCAAGCGAATAGTCGGCCATATCGAGCGACTTGACGCCAATGTTTCTTTCAAACGCAGTTTCGGACGCGAAACCAGCTCCTGAAATGGTGTCTAAGCCCAACGGAATATGCGTGGCGGCAATAACCAGTCCGCCGTCTTGCATATGTCCACGCATGAGTCCTGCAAAGCGCGCCTCTGATGCTTTGTCGAGCCCAGCAGTCGGCTCATCGACAATCCACAACGGGCGATGACTGACCAGCAGCTTGGCAATTGAAACGCGCCGCTTCTGTCCCGTGGAAAGATAACCGAAAGGCAAATGCTCGACGCCAGGCAAATCAACTGCCTCAAGCGCCTCGTCAATACCAAGGCGTGGCTCGCCATTGAACTTTTGCCAGAACAACAGATTCTCTCGCACACTCAAGGCAGGTTTCATGGCATTCTGATGGCCGAGATAGTGGCAAGCCGCGCGAACAGGAAGCGCGGTTCCTTCATCAAACAACGTAACCGTACCTTCTTCCAACGCAAGAAGACCGCATATGATTCGGAGCATTGTTGATTTGCCAGAGCCGTTCGGACCTGTGACCACCAGCGCTTCGCCGGAAGACAATTCGAAGGAAAGGGCAGAGAAGATCGTCTCGCCGCCGCGCTCACCCGCCAGATTTTCGGCCTCAAGCCGCATTTTCTCTCCTTAGAGCGCCAGGCGCTCTGCAAGGCGCACAAAGGGTCGCTCTAACAGTTAAACTTGCTGCATATTTTTATCTTAAACTGATTCAAGTTTAAGAAATTATGCAATAAGCGCGTCCAGCTCGGGCTAAACACGAGGATCGCAACATTTCGCCGCAAGGGAGCAAATTCACGATATTCTGTCTGGAATCGTTTTAGGAAACTCTCTATATGAGGGCTACCATGCCAGCGGTCGGTGTGGAAACGAATTTTGGCCGATCTCAAAGACTTGGGGCCGTGAGGGCACAGGTTTCGGGACGGACAGCGGAAATGACTGCACCCGCACCTTTAGCGCGTCCTTGAAACGCAGCAGAGGCGTTCGTCCTGGTTTTCCGGCCAGTAGCATGAAGGACGAACGCAGTGTCACACATTGACAGCTTTAAATGCCGCAAAACCCTTACCGTCGCCGGTAAGGAATATGTTTATTACAGCCTGACCGAAGCCGAAAAGAACGGCCTCGAAGGCATCTCCAAGCTCCCGTTCTCCATGAAGGTTCTGCTCGAGAACCTGCTCCGCTTCGAAGATGACCGCTCTGTCAAGAAGTCGGACATCGAAGCCGTTGCCAAGTGGCTGAATGATCGTGGCTCGGCAGGCGCGGAAATCGCCTACCGCCCGGCACGCGTACTCATGCAGGACTTCACCGGCGTTCCCGCCGTTGTCGATCTGGCAGCCATGCGCGACGGCCTGAAGAACCTCGGCGGCGATCCGGAAAAGATTAACCCGCTGGTTCCCGTTGACCTCGTCATCGACCACTCAGTCATCGTCGATGAATTTGGTAATCCGCAGGCTTTCAAGGCCAATGTGGACCTCGAATATCAGCGCAATGGCGAACGTTACCGCTTCCTCAAGTGGGGGCAGCAGGCGTTCAAGAACTTCCGCGTTGTTCCTCCGGGCACAGGCATCTGCCATCAGGTGAACCTTGAATATCTGGCACAGGCCGTATGGACCAAGGAAGAAGACGGCGTGACCGTTGCCTATCCTGACACCTGCGTCGGCACCGACAGCCACACCACCATGGTCAACGGCCTTGGCGTTCTGGGCTGGGGTGTTGGCGGTATTGAAGCTGAAGCTTCGATGCTGGGTCAGCCTGTTTCCATGCTGCTGCCGGAAGTTATCGGCTTCCGCCTGACCGGCAAGGTCAAGGAAGGCGTGACCGCAACCGATCTCGTGCTCACCGTCACCCAGATGCTGCGCAAAAAAGGCGTGGTTGGTAAGTTCGTTGAGTTCTTTGGTCCGGGTCTCGACAATATGACCCTTGCCGATCGCGCAACCATTGCAAACATGGGCCCTGAATATGGCGCGACCTGTGGTTTCTTCCCGATCGACAAAGAAACGCTGAACTACATGAACACGACCGGTCGCGAAGAAGACCGCATCGCGCTCGTTGAGGCTTATTCGCGTGCACAGGGCATGTGGCGTGAAGCAGACAGCCCTGATCCGGTATTCACGGATATTATCGAACTGGATATGAGTGAAGTCGTTCCTTCGATGGCTGGTCCAAAGCGTCCTGAAGGCCGTATTGCACTGGAAAACATCGGATCGGGCTTCGCAACCTCACTTGAAACCGAATACAAGAAGACCACCGGCCAGACTGCGCGTTACGCTGTTGAAGGTGAAGATTTCGATCTCGGTCATGGCGATGTGGCAATTGCCGCAATCACCTCCTGCACCAACACCTCCAACCCAAGCGTGCTGATTGCTGCTGGTCTTCTGGCCCGCAACGCAGTTGCCAAGGGCCTCAAGACCAAGCCTTGGGTCAAGACCTCGCTTGCTCCCGGCTCTCAGGTGGTTGCCGCTTATCTTGAATCCGCTGGACTCCAGAAGGATTTGGATGCGCTTGGCTTCAACCTCGTCGGCTTCGGCTGCACGACTTGCATCGGTAACTCCGGTCCATTGCCTGCACCGATCTCCAAGACGATCAACGAAAAGGGCCTGATCGCGGCTGCCGTTCTGTCCGGCAACCGTAACTTCGAAGGCCGCGTTTCGCCGGACGTGCAAGCAAACTACCTTGCTTCGCCGCCGCTCGTCGTTGCTCACGCTCTTGCCGGTACGGTCACCAAGGACCTGACCAAGGAGCCACTTGGTGAAGATCAGGACGGCAACCCGGTATTCCTGCGTGATATCTGGCCTTCGTCAGTTGAAATCCAGGAATTCATCGCCAAGAACGTTACCCGCAAAATCTTCTCCGAGAAGTATGCGGACGTGTTCAAGGGCGACGAAAACTGGCAGGCCGTTCAGGTTCCTGCTGGCCAGACCTATGCATGGGACGACAACTCGACCTATGTACAGAACCCACCTTACTTCGTGGGAATGGGCAAGTCGGCAGGTCAGATCGGCGACGTCAAGGGTGCACGCATCCTCGGCCTCTTCGGCGACAAGATCACCACCGACCACATCTCGCCTGCCGGTTCGATCAAGGCACAGTCGCCTGCCGGCAAATACCTCATCGACCATGGCGTCGGTATTGCCGACTTCAACCAGTACGGCACACGTCGCGGCAACCACGAAGTGATGATGCGCGGCACCTTCGCCAACATCCGTATTCGCAACCACATGCTGGGCGAAAACGGTCGTGAAGGCGGCTACACCATCCATTACCCGTCGAAGGAAGAAACCTCGATCTACGACGCGGCCATGGAGTATAAGGCAGAAGGTGTGCCACTCGTCGTCTTCGCGGGCGTCGAATATGGCAACGGCTCGTCGCGTGACTGGGCTGCAAAGGGCACCAACCTGCTCGGCGTCAAGGCCGTGATCGCACAGTCGTTTGAGCGTATCCACCGCTCCAACCTCGTTGGCATGGGTATTGTGCCTTTCGTCTTCGAAGAAGGCACAAGCTGGCAGACACTGGGTCTGAAGGGCGACGAAATCGTCTCCATCGAAGGCCTTGCCGATGTACGCCCACGTCAGAAGGTCGACGCTTCGATCACCTATGCCGATGGTACAGTGAAGAAGGTTCCGCTCATCTGCCGTATCGATACGTTGGACGAGCTCGACTACATGAAGAACGGCGGCATTCTGCAGACCGTTTTGCGCGATCTCGCTGCTTAATCAGCGATGCGCTTCAAACTAAAAGCCGCCGGAGCAATTCGGCGGCTTTTTCTATCTTATTGGCCTGAACGGATCATTTCGCGGATTTTGACGGCCTTTTCGAAATGATCGAGAGTGTGGATCTTTATCCACCACTCAGCGGCTTCCATAAGAAGCTCTGGCTCCGTGTTTTTGTTAGCGAAGAATGCATAGAACGAAATGCCGACCGTATCGCCCTTCTTCGCAATCTTCTCATCGCAGATGGCAATGGCCTTTTCTCTCAAACTCGGTCTCATTCTCAATCTGCCTTTTATTAAAGCGCGACGCTACACATATACCCAAAAAGCCAACTGCCGCGTATGGGAGACATATCTTAGAGCGTGTCGCGCTTAATCGCACCCATGGCGCTCGCTCTAGATTCTTTTAATTGTCGCATGTTCGCGGGAGCCCAAATGAATCGATTTGGGCTCCCGCGAACATGCTTTAGTGAGGTAAAAGAAACACACTGTATGCAAATCTCACTGCAACGTGAATTCCTATTGATCGTCGTAGTTCCTACATAATAGATGTCAGCGTCAATTATTGTAGGATGAACCCAAAGTGACCTTCCATTACCCCTTCCATGGGACACATACATGGCTTTCCGGCGACTATGTTCCCGGCTTGCGCGGTGTTTGTGCTGCACTGGGGCTGGCGTTCACCGGTTGCCTATCAATGCAGGGCGTAGCGAAAGCTCAGGATAGCAGCACGCGAACATCTGTTCTCGAACTCTATACCAGCCAAGGCTGTAAATCCTGTCCGCAGGCTGACAAGAATTTGGCGAAATATGCCGACGACGCCAATGTCCTGGCTCTATCGTTCCACGTTAATTACTGGGATTACATGGGCTGGCGTGACACGCTCGCCTCACAGGACAATACAGACCGCCAGAACGCCTATCGCAATTCTTTCAATGCCAAGATGGTCTATACGCCTCAGGCGGTCGTCAATGGCTCATCGGAAATGAATGGTGGCGATGCTGAGATCGTGAAGCAACATCTCGATGCGAGCAAGCTCAACGTACCTGTTTCGATCAAAAAGCTGGATGATGGGCGCTTGTCGATTGAGATTGCGGCCGGCGAAAAACCAAAGAAACCCGTGCATGTCGTTATGTTCTACCTGCGCGATTCGGTTACCATTCCGATCGACAAAGGTGAGAACGCCGGACAGTCCGTTACCTATCGTAATACGGTGTCGGACATCAATACGATTGGCATGTGGGATGGCCAGGCTTTGAAAATCGAGCTGCCAGCTTCCGAGCTGACCCGGAAGGATGTGACCGGCTGCGCTGTGGTTTTGCAGCAAAGTAACAGTGACAAAGCGCTCGGTCCAATTCTGGGTGCCGCAATATTCAAGCAGAAAGTTCCGCTCGGGCTTTAGGAGCCGTTTCGGAAGCGATCCTTAAACACAGCAACATCTAAGCCCGTTATGGCTGATACTTTATCATTTGCGGGAATGTTGCATCTGTCTGAGTGGCTAGAGCGCCGTGCGCCTTCTTGGGCGCACAAAGGTCGCTCTAACACTCTATATTTACAGCATAATTTTACCTTAAACTGATTCAAGTTTAAGGAATTATGCTGTAGGCCAATGAAGGTTGGTTCGGCTCGGGCAGTCCTTTGGGCGGGGGGCTTGGGGTCGGACATACCCGAACCGAACCGTCTCAGGCAACATGGTGATGCTGACGTCATAATCAGGCCGGAATGCGAAGTTGACAAGGCCAAAATGTGGCTGGCGATCACCATTGAGAACAGCTTTTCTCTTTTCGTGAACAGCTAATATACAACAAATTGGGGGTCCGTTTTTGTCGATCAGCTCATAGAAAGCCGACCGTATCAGCGCTTGATCTTGCAATCATTTTACAAAAGCATCACCTTACCGTCATGAGCTGATTTGATCGGAGCTCCTGCATTCCCTTTACGATCACCTTGGCATTCCTCACACTCATGGCACTCCTGACGGTGAAAGGAAGAAAATGGATATACCAAGCGCTGCGAATGAAGATAAGTCTTCGCATTCGCCCTCTCATCCATCGGCGACGCCAAAAATTGTCCCTTTAGCGCAATCACGTCCGCCTGCTCCCACCGTAAGCTTTGACAGACACGAACTTGGTAAAATCCTGAACATTTATGGACGCATGGTCGCCACAGGTGCGTGGCGCGACTATGCGATTGACCATCTGGCCGATAGGGCAGTGTTCTCGATCTTCCGACGAGCAAGCGAGGTTCCACTGTTTCGCGTGGAGAAAAATCCCAAGCTAGCACAGAAGCAGGGTGCTTATTCGGTCATCGCTGCAAGTGGCCTCATCATGAAGCGGGGACACGAGCTCGAACGCGTGCTTCGTGTCTTCGATAAAAACCTCAAGCTGGTCGATAATTGATCAGCTAAGAGGAACCTTACCCGGATCAACTGTGCAGCCGCCGTTGAGCGACAATTGCATGAGAACAGTATCGAGCCAGCGTCCATGCTTGAAGCCCGAACCCTGAATACGTCCGCTATGGATAAAGCCGAGGCTCTCATGCAGCTTCACCGATCCGATATTGTGCTCGCCATCACCAATCACGGCCAGAAGCTGTCTGAAGCCTAAGGCGGTCGCGCGCTTAATAAGCTCGCCAAGCAGCAGCTTACCGATACCCTTCCCTTTCGCATCCGGGGCGATATAGATCGAGTCTTCTGCAAGCCAGCGATAGGCAGGCCGGGTACGGAAATAGCTGATATAGGCATAACCCAGCACCAGCCCATTTTCTTGCGCAACAAGAATTGGAAAGCCTTGCTCGGCAAACACGTCGAAGCGAGTTTTCATAGCTTCGACAGTGGGCGCTTCGATCTCATAAGAACCAGAACCGTTCAACACTGCCTCGGTGTAGATCGCAGTAATGGCATCAATATCGGTGGGCTGAAAATCGCGGATATGGGGCATGTCTTAAGCCAGAGGTCAGATTCAGATTACTCCTTCAACATGCCTTGAAGACGCTCAATTGAAAAGCAAAAAGGGCAGCGTTTCCGCTGCCCTTGTGCGTAATTCAATTCCAGCTCTATTAGTCACGGTTACCCATGAACTGCAGCAGGAACATGAACATGTTGATGAAGTCGAGATACAGACGCAGCGCGCCCATAACGATCTTGCGGCCCTGCGTGTCCGAAGCATCGCCTTCGTAGTACATTTCCTTGATCGACTGCGTGTCGTAGGCAGTGAGGCCTGCGAAGATCAGAACGCCGATCACCGAGATTGCAAACTGCAGCGCGGTGGAGCCAAGGAAGATGTTGACGACAGAGGCGATGATCAGGCCGAACAGGCCCATCATCAGGAACGAGCCCATTGCGGAAAGATCACGCTTGGTCGTGTAACCGTAAAGCGAGAGCGCTCCGAAGGAAGCAGCCGTTACGAAGAAAGTGCGCACGACGCTCTGTCCGGTATAGACCAGGAAGATCGACGACAGCGACAGACCAACGAGGGCTGCATAGCCCCAGAATACGGCGTTAGCGGTCGAAACCGACAGACGTTCGATACGGAAGCTCAGGAAAAATACTGCTGCGAGCGGTGCAAGCATGACCACCCAGCGCAGAGGAGACGTGTAAAGTGCTGCACCAAGTGCAGTAAGCATCTTGCCGTTTGCCATCTGCGCGACAGCGGCAGACGGGTCGTTGGTCACTGCCAGAGATGCGACGGCGAATGCAGCAAGGCCGGTAACGGCCAAGCCGATAGCCATCATGTTGTAGACGCCCAGCATGTAGCTGCGCAGTCCCTGATCAATGCTTGCATCAGCGCGAGCGCCGCCTACCGGCCTCTGCTGCGCCTGAATATTGCGAAAGTCAGCCATGACTTAAATCCTCTTGCCTTGTCCCGTCCGGTGTCGGGGCTTGGCTCATTTCGAGCCGCTCCCAGGCGCCGCTGGCGGGACCCCAGCATGCCTGCGTTTATTATGGGCATTTCAGAGCTTACGTACAAGTACTACCTGTAAAAAATGTCGTAAGCACATGATTTGTCCGGTTTAGGTAGCAGATGAGTTGTCCGGTATTCTTCCCGTTTTGGAGGCGGGAATGAAGGGCCGTTCAGCTTGGCTACAGGACCGAAGAATGCAGAAGTTTCG
>Ga0308157_10001044_pt1 | contig 66495 bp, 100 predicted proteins | sample PhyBR1_FD_201035 | JGI IMG/M metagenome (GOLD analysis project Ga0308157, IMG submission 201035) | Phyllosphere microbial communities from UC Gill Tract Community Farm, Albany, California, United States - DLSLB.R1 | ecosystem: Host-associated > Plants > Phyllosphere > Unclassified | place... | reverse complement strand
TGTATTTTTTGTTGGGTAGAAAGCATATTGATGTCCGTTAAAGCCTACTTTAAGATACGAAAAAAGGAGCAGAAAACTGTTGTTTTCCACTCCTTTTTTTAGCCCTATTTAAAAGGGAACTTTTTCAGTACCCTCTTCGTCAACCATGTTTTTTTATAATTAAGATAAGGGTTATTTATTGTCTTTTTCCAACCAATACTTTCACCATATCTTCAACACCCAGATATTTCTGAGCAATATCCTGAATTTGATCCGAATTTAAGTTTCTTATTACATTGCTGTAATAAGTATAGTAGTCTAAGGTTAATCCGGAGAAATAAACCGACTTAAATTTATCTACATGTGAAAAAATCGATTCTAAACTTCCCAACATTCCCCCAAGCATATAATTTCTCACCAATTCTATTTCTTCTGTACTCACTCTCTCTTCCTGTAATCTTTTAGATTCTAGAGCTATTTGAAACAACGTATCATCAACATATTCTGATCCCACATCTGTAACCACTGAAATAAATCCTGCATGATTTAAATTTGCAACCATAGATCCAATGCTATACGTGTAACCTTTCTCTTCACGAATATTACTCATTAATCTGGAACCGAAAAATCCTCCAAATAAAGTATTTACAAATTGTAGTGCAGGATAGTCAACATGTGACCTTTTGATTCCAATCTTACCCATCCGGATAGATGATTGTAAAGCAGTCGATTTTTCGATCTGTATCAAATCAAATTCATGATTTGATTTTTGAATAAAGGGATATTGTATAATTGGAGACTCTCCTATCCATTGATCTTCAAAAAAAGATCTAAAACTGTTAAGCACATCATTGGTTATATTTCCGGAAAGAAATAAAGTTGCATTTTTAGGTTGAATCTGTTTTTTATATAGATCCAAGAGGTCCTCTCTACTCAATTGTTGAAGCAAATTTTCAGTTACAGCTACACCATATCTTGTCTTCCCAAACAATTCATGGTAAAACTTACGTCTAGCTATAAAATCAGTTTTTTCTAAGGAAATTTGCAAACTTTGACTATTGTTTCGAACATAGGTTTCTAGTTCTTGTTCCGGAACAATAGAGTTATTCAATACATCATACACGATTGGAAGAACCGCATCAATATGTTTATTTAAAGAATATAAAGTCAGCGCATTCTGATCAAAACTAAACTCAGGAACTAAATAAGCACCATAATAATCTATTTTTTCTGCGATCTGCGCACTAGTAAGCGTAAAGGTCCCTTCCTTTAACATCGAGCTAAGGGCTGTATTTCGAACCGGATTTTCGGTTTCTTCAAATAGATTATTAAAAATAAACTCTGCTTTTATTAATTCTTGTTCAGGAGCACGAAACACAAATACCTTAAGTCCATTCGAAAAATTAATTTCTTCGGGAATTTCCAAATTGATTTCCCCAATTCCATGTTGTATTGGAGCCTGTGTTCTATTCAGCATGAGTCTCCTTTTTTCTTGCATTGTATTTCAAAGTTGATGAATTTGTCTTCAGGAATGTTTCCCTCGAAACTCTTTGAATATCTTCCGCGGTTATGTTCAAATATTTAGCTACCTCCTGATTATACAACTCGGCATCCCCCATCAATTCATAAAAAGCTAAATTCATTGCTTTGTCTAAGATGGATAACTCCGCAAATACTAAAGTGGACTCAATCTTATTCTTTACCTTCATAAGTTCATCGTCCGAAATCAATTCGTTTTTCAAATAATCCAATTCGTCCCAAATAGCTACTTCAGCCTCCTCCAAAGAAATGGACTCTAAAGGTTTTCCTTCGATCACCACAAGATTCTTGTCTAAGCTTCCGAGAACATAAGCATTTATCTCACTGAATAGTTTTTGGTTCTTAACAAGCCTCCTATATAACCGTGAGGACGATCCTCTTGCTAAAACATCTGTTATTAAATCTATTGTTTGATAATCCGGATCTAATCGATCTACAGAATGAAAAGCTATATAAATGCTATTAACAGGAACATCTGCATTTACTTCTTCTATTCTAGCTTCAACTTGTTTAGGTTCCTGAGGTAAATTTCTCTTATTGATCTCTCCGATAGGAATTTCACCAAACCATTTTTCCGTCAATCCCTTAATCTCTTCAAGGTTCACATTGCCCGTTACTGTTAAAATTGCATTATTGGGAGTATAGAATTTTTTAAAAAAAGCTTTTACATCGTCCATTTTTGCATCTTCAATATGCTTAACATCCTTTCCGATAGTTGCCCATTTGTATGGATGAACCTTATATGCCAATTCTCTTAACTTTAACCAAACATCACCATAGGGCTGATTCAAATAACGCTGTTTAAACTCTTCTATTACGACATTTCTTTGAACTTCAAGACCTTGCTCATTAAATGCCAATCCCATCATTCGATCTGATTCCAGCCAAAAAGCCGTCTCCAGATTATTTGCTGGTAATGTTATATAATAATTCGTAATATCATTCGAGGTAAAGGCATTGTTTTCCCCACCTACCCTTTGCAAAGGTTGATCATAATTGGGAATATTAATTGAACCACTAAACATAAGGTGCTCAAAGAGATGAGCAAAACCTGTTTTATCCTCTTGCTCGTCTCTTGCTCCCACATTGTATAGGATATTCAAACAAGCCATAGGACTATGCGGGTCTTCATGTACAAGAACTCTCAATCCATTATTAAGAGTAAATCTCTCAAATTTTATCATTAAATATATGTTTCAATAAAATCCTAAACCCACTGAATCCCCTTTTTCAACAGGGATATCGTTTTCTCTTCTTTTGAACCTTTTTCAGGATGGTAATTGTAGAACCAATTGGCTTGCTCTGGCAAACTCATTAATATAGATTCTATCCTACCATTGGTTTCTAATCCGAATTTGGTGCCGGAATCATAAACCAAATTAAATTCAACATAGCGTCCGCGTCTTAATAGTTGCCAATTTTTCTCGGCTTCTGTATATTGTTTACCTCTGTTACGATTCACAATTTCTGTATAAACTTTCGGAAATAATCTCCCTAAATCACAGGAGAAATCAAAAATTTCCTCATTAGATACCCCTGCTTTCTCAGGGGTCAATTTATCGTAAAATATTCCGCCTATTCCTCTGGTTTCGTTACGATGTTTTATAAAGAAATAATTGTCAGCCCATTCCTTAAATTTGGGATAGAAATCATCTGAATATTGATCACAAACAACCTTCAACTGCCGATGAAAAAATGTTGCATCGGTTTCATCTACATAATGAGGTGTTAAATCAATTCCACCACCGAACCATTTAATATTCTCATTTAATTCAAAGTATCTGATATTCATATGAATAATCGGTACCCACGGATTATTTGGGTGGATCACGATGGAAACACCTGTAGCAAAAAACTCTTCTTCGTCCACTCCAAACGCCTTTTTAATAGGTTCAGGTAGTTTCCCATAAACAGCAGAAAAATTCACTCCTCCTTTTTCCAGAATATTACCATGTTGAATGATGCGAGTCCTTCCACCACCTCCACCATCACGTTCCCATAGTTCCTCCTGAAAATGAGCTTCTCCATCCAATGCTTCCAGAGCCTGGCAGATCTCATCCTGAATCTCTTTGTATTTATCTGCAATCTGTTCTTTACTAATCATTATGTTAATTTATCTGCTAAAGTTTTGATAGCTAAAGTAGCTGACTGATTTTTATATAAAATATTATAAACCGTATTGCAGATTGGCATCTCCAATTGCTGTTGAAGGATAATTTCTTGAATGCAATCTGATGCAAAATATCCCTCTGCAACCATATTCATTTCCAGCTGAGCTGATTTTACAGAGTATCCTTTGCCAATCATATTTCCAAATGTTCTATTTCTACTGAATTGTGAGTATGCAGTAACCAGCAAATCTCCAAGATAACCGGATTGATTAATTTCTCGTGATTGGGGATCTATAGAATTGACAAAATACTCCATCTCACGAATGGAGTTTGATATTAATACAGCCTGAAAGTTATCACCATAACCTAAACCGTGACAAATACCACAAGCTAACGCATAAATATTCTTTAATACAGCTCCATATTCAACACCCAAAATATCATTTGACACAACAGTTTTAATATAATGGGTTTGGAAAAATTGAGCTACGAGAGCTGCATTAGCAGTATTTTTGGAGGCAAAAGTTAAATAAGAAAGTTTCTCAAGAGAAACCTCTTCAGCATGGCATGGTCCACCTATAACAACAATATCTTCTAACGGGACTTCAAACTTCTTATTGAGAAACTCCCCAATAATCAGTTTAATAGAAGGAACAATACCTTTAATTGCGGATACCACAAGTTTATCTTTAAAATCTTCCGGAGTCAAATCCGCTAATGCATCTTCTAAATAAGCTGCGGGAGTGTTGAGGATGATTATATCAGAATTCTGAAACACTTCCTTAACTTCAGAATATAATGTAAGATGATCTAATTTTACTTCTACTGCACTTAAGTAGCTTGGATTATGGCGGTATTGCTCGATATATTCAATATCCTCTTGCTTTCTAACCCACCAATGTACATGCTTATCCTGCAAGTTATCGGTCAACATCTTTATCATTGCTGTTGCCCAACTTCCACTTCCTATTAGTCCAATATTTGCCAAATGATTCCTCCTTTGCTTTGTTTGAATGAGCAAAGATACCAATAAAAGGCCGTACAGGGATGTAAAAAAACCTATTAACTTAAGTGATTTAAAATTTGAAAACAGGTATTAATTTAAAGGATAGGGATAAATTTGCCATCAACATTTCAGACCAATTTATTTCTTTGAAAAGATTGGGATCAGAACATTTTTCGCGATTTATACGAAGCTTATTTTAAAAAGGGAAATTCTTTATAAGCTCAAATACTTATTCTTCCAGATTTCTAATACATTGTTCTCTAATTTCCCAGACTGCATCAAAGCTCATTTTGATGTCATTTTCAATTATCCATTGTTTTAAGAAATTTTTATGATAATCAACTTTAAAAGTATTGACCTGTTCAGGCTCAATTTCGATCTCTTGAATAATATCCTTTATTAAATTTTCAATATCAGAATTTCCAGTTGTTATATCTATTCGTTGGTTGTTTATTTTTAGGTAGCAATGTGCTTCCGGAATGTATGTTAATCCATTTTTTAAAATACTATCACCAATTTTTGGAGTATTCAAATTATTCATCCGATACATCCCTAATACGAGTTTTACATCTTCAAAATTATTCAGATTAGCAATCTGCTTTAAAAAGGAATGTTTAGAACTACAGGTTCCTTTATTTTCTTTAATAACAAGTGAAAAATCTGCTCGATTAGAATTTCTTCCATAAGGTAGGCTTCTCGTAAATTCAAGCAATTCGTTCCAGTTTTTTATCCCATTCTTAATGACCAACACAGTCAAATCATCCTTTGAATTAAAAGTCTGCTGATTCATAATTAAGTAACCTTAGTTCCTTTTACATGTTTATAATTTAGTACCGACAAGGATTTCATTTTTACACAAATTACATATCCTATCAAAGCACCAAGAATAGACGCGATAATATCTTTATAATCAAAAACATTGTTTTTAAAAAGCGTACCTTGAATTAGTTCATATCCAACAAGACCCACGATAACAAAAACGGTATGTTTTTTCAATGAATAGTTTTGAAATTGTACAAAATACATAAACGTGATGATGAGTCCCGCAAAGAAATTTGGGGAGGAGTCTGCAATTCCGAAATCATTAATTTGATTAGCATATATATACAGTCTATATATCGATTTAAATAATATAGCAATAATAGAAAGAAGAATAATCAGCAACAATATATATTTGGTTTCGGCAAATGGTCTAAATTTCATAGTAGGCACCTTTCTAGTTGTATGATTGGCAAAATACAAAATTTCATATAACAATAATAATATTGATTTTTAATCCTTATTATTTAAGATCAAGTTAACATCAACTTCATAATCATTATTACCTCCAGTTTATTGTGCATGTTGTTAAGTCAAGAAGGAGATAAAAAGAACAGTAATCACAATAACGCTCTTCGATCTCTAATACATCATTAGGCAATTTTTATTATCTTTAATACTCTATGAAAAGGTATGATTCTATAACTGTCTTATTAATAATCATATTCATAATTACCATATTCTATTTTGGCTATCAGATTGGCAAATCTTTGGCACAATTGTCAAAATAATCCTTAGGCTTTATCAACTCACTGAAAAGCAAACCTTTCCTTTGCTTCCTTTCTTCTATAATCATGCACTAATTACCTCATCCTGCGGTTCGTCAAATGAACAGTTCAATTATGACATTAGAAAAATTTCCGGTGTTAATATCTAAAGTGCATTTAGCAACTTTAGTAACGATGTCACCATATTCGTTTTTACCTCTGAACTTCATCCAAACCGACGCAGTGCCATCCTTATGGTCTGCAAACTTAGTCTCTATATGCTCAAAGCTTGAAGGATCATTTAAACTTTCTTTAATGTATTCCTTGAATGGGGTATAGGATCCGTCCAACTTAGAAAAATGACGCTCAATACGGTTTTTTTCTAAATTCTTTCTTTCTTTATTATCATGACATAAGCTTATTAATAAACAAAGTGCCAATAGTATTCCAACCACTTTTAATAAACTTATCCATTTGTTGTTTTTTAATTCAAGCTTCATAAGAAAAATTGATAGGTTTAACTTCTATCCTAAATAAAGTTCCTTCGATGGAAAGACCTTTAATATAAAATTAGTGTCTTAATATCTCAATTGCTTTTTCCAACACTTCATCTTTACCACTTTTTATCCCATTTATTGTGGGATTAACTATTATATCCGGAACAATCCCTATTCTTTGAGTCTCTCTACCGTCAGGATAATAAACACCTATTCCTGAGATCATAGTGCTTAAACCACCAGGTAGATTTATATACGAAACATTCCCATCAGCTCCGGCTGTAGTATTCCCAATAATTAACGAGCCTGGAACAGCACGTAATGCCATTGCAGTGTACTCTGACTGGCTCTGAGATATTTCATTAACCAATACAACTATCTTTCCTGTAAATGGCTTTCTGTATTTATATTGATTATTATATCTCTCAGGCTCAATCAATGTCCCTCTTCTAAAATTAAATTCACCAGGATTGTTAATATTTAAGATTGAAAATTTCACAAACTCCGTTTGATGGGAAACAAGTAAAGAAGGTAATTTTAATGCGACAAACTTATTAGGATAATTTCGAATATCGATCACCAGCCCATTAAGCTCTTTAAGTGTATCCTTAAGTTTATCCAGATCTGAAAATTCAATACTTTCTAAGGTTAAATACCCAATACTATCCGTCAAAAGTTTGAATGCAGGTTGCTTTTTCTTCTCTTGATACCAGGCTTGAATATTTAAATCTTTATAATCATAAAGCAAAATCTTTGTTTGCTTATTTTGTTTTGACCCACTATAATTAATCCCTAATGTTCTGTCGGAAGATCGCAGCAAGTCCCTGGAAATATCTCTTCTCATTGATGCTTCATTAGAATGAGGATAATAAGGTCGTAAACTATCTACAAGAGTTTCAATAGATTTTCCATTTATATGTGTAATGACATCCCCTATTTTTATTTTTGTTATTTCTGGAAAATCAGACTTATAAAAATCTGTAACAACCAGTTGATGTTCGATAAAATCTGTTTTGAATGGTGCAGCGTACTGACCTCTCGAATACTGAAGTTTATCTCCCCCTCCCCATAGATTTGCATGTGTATCATTAACTTCTCCTATTACCTGAAGTGCTGCAATTTCATATTCCAACTCGTTTTTTGCATTTAAAAAAACCGGAATATACTTCTTCAATACTATATTCCAATCATTATTTGCTAGGTGTTTGTACGGAAAGAAGTATTGTATTATGTTCCAATATTTAAAAATTGAGAGCAATCTAAAGCCATCATCTGGATAAGGCATATCCAGATATGATTTTTCATTCCTAAAAATTGGATTTCCAACACCTTTTTGAAATGATATATAATAATGTTCCCCCTGATTTCTGTTATTGTAGAGATCATAGAGAATATTTTTTAAGTCTTTTGATATATTTAAGCTATCTATCCATATTAAGTCTGGTTTTATCACCGCATCTTTGGCAGTTTCCTGACAGCTCGTACATGCTGGTAAATTCCCAAATTTTTTAATCCACTTTGCTAATGCTTCATCTCTTTCTGAACTATTATTTACCTTTAAAAAATCAGGTAAAAACCTAAACAACTCATAATCCCAATTGTATTCTCCTTTTGCAATATTCGGATGATAATATTTCACAAACCCCCAAACTCTTCCTAATAATTCAAGATTTTCAATGTCCTGATTATTGAGTTTTGAAATGACGATGTTTGAACCTTTATTAAACTCCATATCTCGATCGGCAGTGCTACCCAATATTTCAAGACTCTGGTCATCCAACGATTTTCCATCAATAGTTACTTTTATATCATCCAACCACATTTTTCCTTTTCCAATCAACAAGCCACCGACCAATATTTTCTCTGTTTTTTCAGGAGAAAGAGGTAGTATGACTTCATATTCCTTCCAGTCCGTTGTACCGGTTACCCCCCTATCATTCATATTATCAAAACCAACTTTAGGATCAATCCGCATCCATAATCCTGCAAACCCATCTCTTACATTCTCTGTTTTAATATAACCAGACAAACGAATCGATTTACCTTTGTAATTCTTGGGCAGTGTAAGAGAGAGGGCTTTAAAGCCCGTGCTATCGCTTGTATTTTCTATAACTACAGAAAATCGACCATTCTTGGACTGCAATGAATCTACTTTTATTTTATAGCTGTCAGCTCCAAATTGTCCCCATTTTCTTGGAAAACCTTCCTCATATTGTTCAAAATCAAAATTCAAATCCTGATCGGTAGACATCAATGCTTGGGAACAACCAATTAAAAAAATAGAAAATAAAACGACGACACTTGATATTATCTTTATAAAAATATTGTTATCAATCATATACAGGTAAGTCAGAAATCGGTTATAGTTGGTTTGTGTCACCATAGATGAATTTTGTTTATGACAACATAGCCACTAGTGTAAATATAACATTTTTGACAGATCTACTTAATTATGCTAGTATTTTAGTATGCTAGTATTTTAGGGGCAGATATTCTAGGAGCTGAATTTCCAGTAAACAAAAAAGCCCTCTAAAATTAGAGAGCTTTTATGTACGCCAATCAGGATTCGAACCTGAGACCGACGGTTTAGAAAACCGTTTTTACCCAACTATTAAAATACTGTTTTACAGAGATTTAATTTTAAATATATGTTTCGTTGTAAAGTAATTGTAAAGCTATTAATCAATTTCTGAGTGAAATCTGCACCTACTTTTGTTGTTACTCTATTTCTATTATTAAATAGTTTCGAGTGAAATCTGCACCACATTAATAATATTTAAACTAATATTATTAGTATTTTTGATAAAAATTACTAATTTATCTAGCTATGTTTTTATTAGATTTTTTTTCCAATGTGTACTTTTGGCTATGCAATGCCTTTATACTATCATTCATCTGTTCATTGGTTTTCTTCAGAAAGCTAACTTCAGAAGATAGACTGTCAAGTTTTGCACGTATTATTTGGTTGTCAGTTCTATTTACACAAATGGGGATAGCAGCAATGCACATTGATATTATTAAAGTTCCAATACCAATCCTAATACTCCAAACATTGTTTTTGATAGTACTCGTCTTTACTTTTTTATCAGTTTCAGCACCCTCTTCTAAAGATCGTCGCTGAGATTCAAATGTATTACCATCTTCGAGAAATTCAATTCCCTTGATCGATATTTCATATTTTTCAACATACCCTTTTGATACTCTACCTTGATTTGTAACTACTAAATAACCATCGTTTAATAAAGTTTGAATTATAGTTTTTAATTTCGATAATTCAATTTCAGTTTCTTGGGAAACAATATTTATATCTCTTCCTTTTTTAAGTCTATATATAGACCCAGATAACCCTTTCTTATTTTCATTATCATTGACTTCATAGAAATATTGGAGGGCACTTTGTTTCTCTTTTTCAAATGCCATAGTTTATAATAATTGGTATAAACGGTTTAATTAACTATGTGATAATTTTATACATCCTTCTTTATGGTAGTTAAGATCTCACCAGAAACTAGCTTTCTACTCCAAAAGGCATATCCGTTGTAATTCATTAATTGAAAGTAACCCGATTTTGAATCTATTACATTTCCTGGATATTCTTTATTAATATCTTCTAACACATGCCCTAAATGAATAAAATTATCTATATTACTTGGTTTACCATGATATACAACTATACTATCTAATTTATTATTTTTTGAAAATAAGAATGTTTTAGTTGCTAATAATCCATCAAAAGTTTTAAAATTTAGCTCGCGCATTTTTTTGTAATCTGAAATTCCAAAGTCCATACGTTCAGGATTAAGACCAATAAACCTACTTTCTAAACTAGAGGTTACATTTAGCTCATTAAATATTTGATCAATTTTCAAACTGTTAAATACTGCTAAAACTGTATCTTTCTCATAAGAAATTAAACCATCTTCATCAATAAGTTGAAATTTAACATTTGAACCTCCATCACAAATGAATTTATGAGTACTCATAAAGTTATCTTCGTAAACTTTTCCTGAATAAATAAATTTTGCTTTGAAATTATGTACGATATTTCCTAAAGGATTTACCACAAATTCAATTTCAGAACCTTTTGCGTAGATCCTATTATCCGTTTTTAATTGAACGCCCTTTACTTTGAATTTACTAGTTTTATTAACATTATCAACTTCTATACTACTACAAGATATACTTATAAAAGGTAGTATCATTGCTATCCATAATGTATTTATAATCCTTTTCATAATAATTGGTTTTAATTCTTTATTACCATTTCACGCTGATAGACACGTTTAACTTCTTTTAGATATATTGGCTTAACTGGTCCAGCAGCTTCATTTTGTGATTTTAAGTGTATATAATCATCTTCTATTTTGACAAACTCCTTAATAATTATGCCGTCTATAGTTTGAAATACATAAACCCTACCTTTTACTAGGTGGTTGAAGTTTTCAATAGGAGTACCTACAAAATATTCACCAGGCACATATTCCGGGAGCATGCTAACACCCTCAATCTCGAAAGCAAAGCATTCATGTCCAATAAAGGGAAAGTAAACCTTTTCAATATTATACTCCATTAAAACTGTGTCTCCGTAACCTTCTAAAAATCCACCCTGTGCTTTAATTGGAACAATCCACATATTTGGCGTGCCATCCCCTAAAAATCTTGCGGGCTTAGCATTAGATTTAGAAAGATCATCTCCCCATATTTCTTTCTCATCCACTTTAAAGGTTGAAGTGATATTATTAACTGTATCTCTTTCTAAAGATTTCGATTTATAATATCTATTAAGCTGAACAGAACTAACCCCGATCATTTTCGCTAACTCTTCATTAGTAGGTTTGCTTGAAAAACCATAATCGCTGTAATTAGTTTTCATTTTCGCAACAAACGAGCGAAATTTTCCTCCTTGATAATCAGGCATATAACTATTCTATAACTATATTTATAACTATATAATTTGTTTTTGTTACTATAGTAGTTATATTTGTTTCAACAAACATTAATACTATCGGTATTTGACAGTGCAAAGATAATATTAATGTTAATAATGTTAACGCTTTAATTAACAAGTATGACTATTAATGACATTAAAATGACTGACATTCCCCTTAATTGGAGGGAATCTAAAAAAAGAGGTAGATCAGGCAAGTTGATTTCCTCCCTAAGAAGCCTACCAGTAGGTAAAGCAATTGAAGTTTCTTATGGCACTGCTAAGGTTTATGTATCTAAATTAAACAAAGAGTTTGACGACAGAGAGTATAACCACTTCAGACAAGGTTCAACATATTATATCGGGAGGACTGCGTAATGAAAACAAACCAAGTAATGATAAGAAAGATGGGTGATTTTGATGTTGCTCAACGAACTAAAGATGGTATGTTCAATGCTACCTCACTTTTAATTCAATGGAACTTATCGGGTATGGGATCAAAAAAGGAAATTGCTGATTATTTCTCCAACAAATCAACTAATGAATTCATAAAGTCATTAGAATCAGAAGAAGATTTTAAAGATGGGAATTCCCCCTATTTAAAAAGTAGAGGAAAATATGGCGGGACTTGGATGCATCCTTATCTTTTTATTGACTTCGCAATGTGGCTTAATCCATCGTTTAAGCTAAAGGTTATAAAATTCGTTTACGACAAATTAATAGAATACCGTAACGAGGCTGGCGATACATATATAAAAATGTGTGAAGCATTAGCTTCAATATCTAAAAAAGGAGATACATCTAAAAATATAACCAAAATAGCTAAAGCTATAAATATTGTGGTTTTTGGTAAACATCAAAGTGATGCAAGAAACAAACAGGCTAGCGAAGAGAGTATGAAAGAAATAATATCCCTTCAAAAGCAAATAATAAATCTTATAGATTTTGGATACATGAAAACATATGAACAAGCTAGAATTTATTTAGTAAAAGCTTGGCAAAAGAAAAATCAACCAAAAGAATTAGCGGCTTAAAATTATAATCATGAAAAATACATTATCAAAACTTTTATCAGCAGGATTTGTGAGTCCTAATTATATGGCTGAGTTTTTAGACGAACTGTACTCAAATATTTCTATTGCAGGAGAATATGAAGTAACTACAGGAACTTCATCAAATGCAGTTGAAATGGTAAAGCATCATATTATAGACTTATTTGATATTTCCGACAATCAAACTGTAAATACTATTTCATTCGAAGGTCTAAAAAACATAAAAACTGACGATAAGCTTTCTTGGTCTATTAACGCCTTAACATGTGATATTATAATTGAATTACATTATATCAACGAAACAGAATCGCTAAGATCTGCAATGCATTCAATTGTAAAAAATGCAGAATACGAAGAGCTAAGAGCTATGAATGTAGCGTTCGAATCGCATAATAACGATACACCTCCATTCGCACACCTACTAGATAATTAAATAACCACAAAAATCAAACAAACAATATCACCTGATTTACAGGTAATTAAACAATCATGAAGACCTACGAGATAGACGAGATCAGCCTAAACAAACTGCTAAAGAGTGCTAGTAGATTGGGAGCGGTACAGGCTCTAATCGATGTGGGCGTTGTAAACCCTACTATAGGAGTAAATGAAGCTATATCTAAGTACGGGAAGAACAACATCAAACTATGGGAAAAGATGGGTCTCTTGACAAGGATACAGAAAGGAATGGGGGCTAAACAATACTACTCAGTTGCAGACCTTAACCAAGCAGCATTGCATGAAAAACGGTACGATTACCTGACCGTAAAAGAGCGAAAAGAAACATAATAATTAACATCTAAAAATCAATTAGTTACAAGTTTAAAACCGACTTGTTTAGGCGTGAGCCATGTTTAAAATTTCCCGATAAGCTATAGGCAGTAAGGCTCGAAACCTTGATCGGGAGCCAATAAGGTCAAAGAATCCCTTTTAAAGATTCTCGGTTACTGTTCCGATAAACACGAGGTAGCGATAGCTAATTAATCGTTCCGGGCTGTAGGATTAACGCAGCGTCCTTATAAATAGTAAGGTTCAAACAATACTCTAAGGTTTGCAATAGTACCACGAGCATAAATTAAATAATTGACAAGGTAGCTTATTTGGATAAAGCACTAGCCGCTAAGCTAGCGTAAATAGGTTCGATTCCTATCCTTGTCACTCCAAATAAGGAAGGCAGATTTAAGACATTTTTAGACGCCTAATAACGTAAATGTCAACCACTAGCCCGATGTGATAGTCGGGCTTTTTCATTTTAAAATTAATCACTTATGGAAAATACAATCATTCAATTAGAGCTTAACGATTTAAAGGCTCTAGTTCATTCTTTAATATCAGATGAACGTATTGATAAGGTTACTTCTAAACCTCAATTAACATTTAAGGAAGCATGTGAGCTTTATGGAGAGATCCGAATACGCAAATACATTAAATCTGAATTATTAAAACCAGTAAGTCAGAATGGCAAAGGTAGCAGGGTTTATTATTCGCATAAGAAGATAACCCAACTTATACAAAACAGCTACCATCATCTAAAAAAAGTTAAACTATAAACCAAACATTATGAACCCCTTCAAAAGAATAGACCAAACAGTTAAGAACTGGTGGTATTACCTAGATGACGAAACAAAGGAAATGTTTCGTTTTTATTTTCAAGTCATTGCAATAGCTGTAATGGCTTTTTTCTTTCTATATGCTCTATACTTTGGAGCTGTAGAGTATCAGGATTATATAACTAGTAGATAAAGATATGAGCAGCAAAACACATTATCGTAAAGTACATAAGTCAGACCATTTAGGCGTGGCAGACTTAGAAGATCTCATTGAAGAAGGAAAGAGATTGGTATTTACTATTAAGGAAGTCGTCCAAGAAATGGGTGTTAAAGTCGCAGGTGTTAAGGGGAACCACAACATAGCCTACTTTAAAGAACCTATAAAACCTTTAGTCCTTAATGTACACAATTCAAAAATCCTGAAATCATTCAATAACAATTCATCATTCATTGAAGATTGGGCAGGAACGACAATCGAATTATATGTTGATGAAAATGTAAAGATGAAAGGTGAAACCGTTGGAGGTGTTCGCATAAAACCAACACAACCTATTATTTACAAGCCAACATTTGGAGAGTCCAATTTTGAAAAGGCAAAAGCGGCGGGGGCAACCATCGAACAGATAGAAGAAATATATTCCATTGACCAGGCAACCAAAGAAGCCTACTTAAATTTTGTTGAAGATGGCGGAACAAAGGAGTAAAGAATGGTTCGAGGAAAGACTCGGTAAGTTTACATCATCCTCAATTCACAAATTAATGAGCATCAAAGGTATTGGACTAACAGGTGAGTCTTATTGCTTTGAACTAGCTGTTGACATTGTAGAAGGAAAAGATTGGAACGATGACTTTGTATCATATGATATGCAGAGAGGAATAGATCTTGAACCCTTCGCTTTCGAACTATTCAAAAAGAAGATGTCAATGGACTTTATAAATGTTTCAACAACGGAGTTTATAAGGTTAAACGAAAATGAAGGCAGTAGTCCTGATGGCCTTGTTTCTTCCGATGGTGTGCTTGAAATAAAATGTCCGCAAAGGGAAAAATTCTTCAAGCTAGTAGCCTTCGGTAAAGAAGCAATAGACCCAGCCTACCTTTGGCAGATGCAGCACCAAATGCGTGTTACTGACAGGGAAAAAGCATACTTTCTAAACTATTACATCCATAATGGTCAAGAATTACATCACACAATTATAGTTGAAAGGGATGAAAATATGATTTCCCGAATGGTCGATAGAATAGACCTATCCATTGAGGTTAGAGACAATTTCGTTCAACAAATAACAAACAATATCCAATATCGTCAACCAGGTAGATTACTACCATTATAACATAATCATGAGTAAAGTAAAGAAAATAACCGTATCAAACTTAAAAGCAATTTCAAGCCTATCAGCCGATTTTAATGGATGCACAGCTATCATAACCGGAGGTAACAATAAAGGTAAGTCATCCTTTCTTAAATCGCTTCCTGATCGCTTAAAACAATTAAAACCTGATGTTATCCTGAAGAACGGAGAAGATGAAGGTTTTGCAGAATGGGAATTGACAACTGGTGAAAAATTCATTTGGCAGTTTGATAAGAAAACCAAAGCCGGAGAGAAACTAATATTTATTACCAAAGAGAATATTAAGACCTCATTAACTAGAGATATAGCAGATCGATATTTCCCTAAAGGTTTTGATATTGATAAGTTCCTTAAAGAAGGTCCTAAAGTTCAAAGGGAAATGCTTCAAAAGATTGTAGGTATTGATTTTTCCGAATTAGATACCAGATATAAGCAGGCGTATGAAAACCGAACTTTCGCCAATAAACAGGTGGAAATTGAAAAGCTGAAGCTTCTTCCAGTTGATGAAACCTTAGGTACAGAACCTAAGCCTTATATAGAACTTCAGCAGGAATTAGCGGGCATTGATTCTCATAATGAGAAGTACAATTACGTAACTAAAGGTATCGAAGAAAAGAAAGTTTCCATTGAAGAACATCAAAAAGAAATCGAAAGGCTTCAAGCTTTGGTAGAGGAAATTAAGATCAAGATGAATGCTCTTAACGAGGAAATCAAAAAGGGTAATGAATGGCTAGGAGTTGACGAAAACAAACCTAAAACCAAAGAAGAAGCCGATCAAATACAATCCGAAATCATGTCAATAATTGAAGATAACCAACGGATTGAGAATAATAATAAAGCAAAGGTTATCAAAGCTGAATACGACAAGTATATCGAAGAAGCCAAGAAAGCCGATGAACTTGTCAAATCAATCGAAAAGGAAAAGGTAGAATTGATTAAAAAGGCAAAATTACCTGAAGGTTTTGATTTTTCTGAAGATGGAGTTACCTATAACGGTTATTCATTATCTAAAGAAGATTTAAGCAGTTCATCAATTTATATTGCTGCCTTAAAACTAGCTGCCTTAAATATTGGAGAAGTTAAAACCCTACACTTTGACGCTTCATATCTCGACAAAAACTCATTGCAAGAAATCGAAAATTGGGCAAAGGAAAACGACTTACAATTGCTTATTGAAAGACCTGATTTTGATGGCGGTGACATAGAATATCATTTAATTGATAATGCTGTCGCCTAAGCTATTAAAATACTACATGTGTACCATTGTTCCAATAGTTCAACAAGCATTAATTGATATGGGTGTACCTCAATCTGAAGTACACCCTAAAGAAGTGGTACACATGTATCTAAGAGAAAGGTTTTGCCCTCCTATCGAAAAATGGGATGATAAGGAAATGAAATATATTGTTTCTCCTAAATCAGTTCCCGAACTAAATAACACTCAATTCTTTCTATTTAAAGAAGATATCCAAAGATGGGCTGTAGACTTTTTAGGTGTCTATATACCCGATCCTAATCAACAGGTTTCATCATGGGTAATAATTCCGGAAGATAAATCTTAAAACTAACTATAACTATGGAGAAGCAAGATTACATAGATAAGATGATAGCATTGCAAGGCAATGATGATATAGCATCTATTCACGGTGAAGCCGATGATTTACTATGTCAATTCCTTATTGACTTAGGACATAATGACCTAGTAGAAGAATATAATAAAGTAGATAAATGGTATTCTTAAAATCTAACAAAATGGAAAGATTAACTATAAAAGAGATTTCGCCTTACCTGCCTTATGGGTTGAAATGGATATTCGAAGGTTCTGACGATATACATGAGGTGATGGGAATTGATACAACAGATTTTGGAATACATCTGTTCTCTCCTTACGGTGATTATGGTAAATGCAGAATTTACGAAGGCAAACCCCTCCTAAGACCTCTATCACAACTAACAGAGGAAATAGAGCATAATGGAGAAAGGTTTGTGCCTTATGACGTATTGAGAGACATGGAGTTAAAAGATATGAGACTTCATAGTGACGGATGTTTAACGATCAATCACATGAACATTCAAAATTGTGAGTATTGGCGGATGGAAAAACTCCACGAATGGCATTTCGATACTGCAAATCTGTTAGATCGTGGTCTAGCTGTATCTATAGAAGGAAGTGAGGTGGAAGGTGAGTAATATCAGCAACCCTAGAATGACGCATCCTGATGGTATGTACGCATCTGAAGCTAGAAGTGAAGATTATGTATCACTACGTGACCACTTCGCTGGATTGGCTATGCAAGGGTTTGCATCAAATACAGAGTGGTCAAGAACAGTAAATGACGACTGGGACGACTACGTTGAAAGGATGACTACGGGAGCTTACGAAATTGCAGACGCTATGCTAAAAGCAAGAAAGGAGGTTAAGCCATGAGTAACGAAACAGAGATAAAACGGCTTCAAGACAAAATTGAAAAGAACCGAGAGGAAATAAACCACTGGCTACACAAAGATGTACCTATAGATTTTCTAAATATCAAAATAAGGATGTTAAGCAATCAGAATGAAAGTTGGATTCAAAGAATTAAAGAACTAAACCATGAGTAAAACAATAGAGGAAATAGAAAAAGATTACATCATAGAGCTTGGGTATAAAAAGCATGAGGATTATCCATTAATGCTAACAAAGTTACACACAATAGATGCTTCTTTAACTCTTCACAAATTCATGACCAAAGTAGCCGAACGATACGCCCGATCCCAAACACAGGAACTTATTGACTGGAAAGAATCTGCCAGTAAAGTTTTTAAAAATCTGGATTTACAAACGCTTGGAAAAACACTAGGAATTGGTCTAGGTGAGGATGTATCGACAAATGTTCTACCGAAAGTAAAGGAACTTATTGAGCAGAATGCGGAGCTTGTTGAAGCTTTAGAATCAGTAGTCAAGTTGCAGGACAAATACTTTGGAGAAAGGGATATACACAGGGTATTACAAAAGAGAGTATTTGAAATCGAAGACTTATTAACCAAATACAACCATTTAAACAAAAAGACATGAACGCAAAAGAAAAAGCGATAGAGATAGCAAAACAGTATTGGTCAGCAATGGGAAAGCAAAACTATCCAACATCAATTAATTGCGCCATCATCCATGTTAAAGGTATTATTGACGTGTTAGAGGATGGAAACGATATTGATTATTGGCAAGAAGTATTAACCGAATTAAACCAAATGTAATGGAAAAGCAAACAGTATTTATTAAGAGATACCCAAGTAAGGGGGAGTTGCCGAAAGAACCAGGAGAATACGACACAAATCTAGGCCGATTAGAATATTTTGCTAATCAAAAAGCATGGAGATTCCTATACAAACCCGAGTACTGGCTGGACGAAATCAAACTCCCTAGTGAGGAGGATGTCGCTCAAAAGGTGATTAAACAGGAGCGTGGTCATCGCTACGCTGTAGATTATAATAACGGTTATGATATGGGATTTCAAGATTGTTACGACTTCATCCTTAACCACTTAAAATCAAACACACAAGATGGAATGTAAAGAATGGATAGAAAACTGCAACCAATACGCACCAATAATAAAAAGATTAGACGACCTCCTAACAAGAGCAACCACTATTTAAAACTATAGAGTTATGACCAATATAGAAAAATTTTACGAGCAAAACGATGATAAGTTTTTGCCATTATTTGAAAAGGATTTAGAAGATCCATTTTTCCCATACTTCAAAAAATTAGTTGATGAAGAAACGGAACGATATTTAATTGAAGAAGAAGAGTCCATTCCTACATTGCTATTTGGAAACTCAGGGTTGAATAATGGGTTTTGTATCGCTACAGGTCAGCATTTTGTTTGGTTCAACGCTGAATCACCTCAAGACGCTTGGGAATTTGCACAAAGGATTACATCTTTTGAACCAATTTAAATAGAAGAGAGATGACAGATACAGCAGAATATTGGGATGATATTAAAAGAAGTAGTTTCACTCCCACTTATTATTGCCTTCAAAGTATTGATTGCGGATATAGTCACAAATATGAAACAAATAAGCTTCAAAATGTTAATTGCAGAGGATGTTTAGAAATTATATCAAAAGATTGTGAATTAAGTGAAAAACGTCAGAACGCAATATTGAGCCAAGAGCGAAAACAAGAACATGCAAGGCGTAAAAAGAAAGGTTATAAACTACAATCCATTATCAAATTCGGCAAATACAAAGGGCATCAAAGAACTATTCAATGGGTAATTGATAATGATAATTCTTATTTCCGATGGATGCAAGGCAAAGTGTTATTTCATCCTGAAGTAGATGTGTTTATCAACAAACTAAAGGATAACTAACCATGCCAAACACCGCAAAATCAGAAGCTATACGCAAGGCGTATGGTGAGTTATACGAAGTGATGAAGGAAAACATTAATCACACCACAGGAAGCTATTTAATCGAATCTACACACTTTTACGATAAAGACAATCTTTACAAAAGAGAATTGTTTGATGTCAGAGAGTACTCCGAATCACTTCTTGTTATTACTCCAAAATCCCTACAAGGCATCGAAACCAACAACGGATGGGTAAGGATAGAGAGTGAGGAGGATTTGCCGCTACTAGATGACGAGTCAGAATTTTGGATAGCTAATGAAAATGAAATATTCGATTTTACAGCTTATAGCTTGCAAGTCCAGAGGAAGTGGGAAAACAAAACATTAACTCATTATCAACCCATTGTAAAACCCGAAAAGCCTATATACTAAGTCCAGGAGAATAAAAGAAAGGAGAAAAATGATAGAAAGTCAAGGATGGATTAAGCTTCATCGTACCATTCTTGAATGGGAATGGTATAAAGATATAAACACTAAAATACTGTTTCTTCACTTGCTCTTAAAAGCTAATCATAGAGACAAAAAGTTTCAAGGAAATACAGTTAAAAGAGGCCAGTTAGTAACTGGTCTTTTCGTTTTATCGGATGAAACTTCTCTCACAGTGCAACAGTTGCGTACTTCATTAAAAAAGCTAAAATCAACAAACGAAATAACAATCGAAAGTAGTAGCAAAAACAGCCTTATTACTATCATAAACTACGATAATTATCAGGTTAAAGATGATGACCAACAAGCGGAGCAACAAACGAACAACAAACCATCAACAAACGAACAACAAACGAACAACAAACGAGCAACAACAAACAAGAATGTAAAGAATAATAAGAAAGAAAGAAGTAAAGAAGATATATATAGTTTATTAGGCGCTGAAGCGCAAAAAAAATCTGTTGATTCTTTAGTTATTCAAGATTCTTTAAATCACCAAAAAGAAAAAGAAAAAAATTCCGCTCAAAAAGAAAAAGAATTTGGAAAATCTGAATTCAGAGAAACTCTCATCCAACTTGGTGCAAATCCTAAACATGTTGATGATTGGTTAAAAGTTCGAACAACCAAAAAAGCAGTGTTCACAGAAACAGCAATTAAGAAATTTATTAACGAGTGTAATAACAATAATTTCCAGATATCGGAAGCTGTAAGGATTTGCGCTGAAAACAGCTGGCAGGGATTCCAATATTCGTGGGTTCAAAATTTATATAGAAATGGAACAGGAAATACAACACAATCAAGACAAGCAAGAGCTGACAGCGTCGACGAGCTTGGACGTGCTGCGGATGCAATACTCCAACACGCCAGCCAAAACAATTAATCAAATCCTTGACGCAAAACCACCATCCATTAGATTAATTCAACGCACGTTAGGTGAACCTGTCATCAAAGCAATTCTTGTAAAATTATTGGAGGGATTTATAAACTTTCTGAACGTTGGAAAGAATATGAACGGTAAACAAATAGCCGATACAATAGAGGTTATTCTTGATACACACCCTCACCTTTCCTTATTAGACTTTAAACTTTTATTTTCTCGCATGAAAACAGGCTTCTATGGCACGTTTTACGATCGAATGGATGGGATGGTTATAATTGAGAAAATAAACGCTTACGTGTCAGAAAAACAGGACTGTATCGAAGAAAGAAATATCAATCTGCATAAGCAAAAGAAGATTGAAGAACAGATGCATGGAGGTTACCACCCTGATGTTGTAAAAGCTATGGAGGAAGCAATGGGTAAAAAGAAAATTGAAAACGTCTTTCAAGATTCACAACCTCGTGAAAGAACTGAATCGGAAAAGATTGCTGATAGATGGATGCGACAGTTTGATAATCTTCATTCAAAATTTGGAGTTCCTAATATTTCAGGTCGATTTATAAAGATCAATAAGGAAGTATTTGACTTTACAGGTTTTATGAACAGAAAATTTGAAAACGCAACTAAATAACCATGAAATCACCACCTAAAAACAGATGGTTCTATAAGTTCTGGAATAATAACGAAAAGATATTCATTGTTTCCGAACTCGTTTCAGTGGACCATTCAAAGAAAGCTAAGTTCATTACTTCAGGTCTAGGACTTGGATATATGAATGCTAAACCATTATCAGTAGAAGAATCAATTAAAGTTTTATATAAAAATTAATAATGATTGATTAAGATAGATATTAAACCATTGTCTGTTAATGAATGTTGGCAAGGTCAGCGTTTTAAGACACTAAAATATAAAGCTTACGAAAAGCATGTATTACTTACCCTACCGAAAATAACTATACCCTCCCCTCCTTTTATTATTTCATTTGAATTTGGCTTATCCAGTCCTTTAGCTGATTGGGATAATCCTGTTAAACCATTGCAGGATATTCTTCAAAAGAAATATGGATTCAACGATAAGGATATTGTTAGGGCAATAGTTGATAAGGTTAAAGTCAATAAAGGTCAAGAATATTTCAAATTTAAAATCGATTCAGCATGATAAAACGAAAGAAAAAAGTCTGCGAATCTTGCAGAGAGGAAAGGTACATCTTCAGTAAAAGGATGTGCCTTTTTTGTTTCAATAAAGTTGTAGTTAAAAAGCCAATCTCTAAAATAAGGACCCCAATTTCTAAACGATCCAAGAAAGGAATCAAGGAAGATAGGATCTACTACAAACTTGCTAAGAAATTCAAAGAGGATAACCCCTACTGCAAAGCTAAATTAAATGGATGTACTCATTTAACAACCGATGTGCATCACATGAAATCAAGGGGGATAAACCTCAACAAAGTAGAATATTGGCTCCCGCTCTGTCGGAACTGCCACAACAAGATAACCGATGATTCAGCCTTCGCCATACGTGAAGGCTTTTCTATTTCTAGACTTAAAGATTAAATCATGAAAACATTCATAACCCACCGTACCGTAATAACTCCTAATGGAGAATTAGCAACTATGGAAGGAAGGATTAAAGCCTTTGGTTGGTTCACGGCTAATCTATTTCTGTGGCTGTCCGGTCGATCTAAATCTGAGACTATATACGGACTTCTGATTGAAGAAGTAGAATGCCCTGAAGGAGTTTTTCAACACATTTTAAAATCAGTAAATCAAAAGGTATGAAACGATTTATAGTACCTAAAGAAACGAAGGTCCTAATTGTTTCTCTTAGAGAAAAAGGCAAGTCCTTTAAAGATATATCCGCAGAATTAGGATTACAAATAGGGACAGTTAAAGCTATATATTACAGAGAAACACCTTTAGCAAGAAAGCAGGAACGGAAGAATAAAAGATTAGAACTTATTAATAGAATCGCTAATGATAGGCTGGTCTTAACTCTTGCTGAAGTTTCTAAAAAGTATGGTCTTACATATGACCACATATCAAAACTAACCCGAAAACATCCGTTGAGCAAAGATTTTGTTTTTGATTACAAAAAATCCAGTATTCCCAAACGAAATTTAAAACCTATTGACAATAAGGATAACCGAAAAGCTAAGCAGTTAAAGGACAAATTCGAATCCCTCGAAGGAATGGAAAAAGGTCATGTCAAGCTTCAGAAAAAGGAAAATGTACTACCTACCCGATCCTTTAATGTAAAAGAACAACGTCATATCCATATCCCCTCAAAGAACATGACAATATCAGTATCAAAATCTGATACCAGAACCAATGAGGAAATAATTAACGCATTCTTAGAAAAGGATAGAGAATACATAGAAAGCTGTAAAAACAACCCAATGAACAAGCATTCTAAAAGCTATCACCCTATTAAAAAACAAGCCAGTTAAACCCAATAAAAATATCAAAATGAAAACCATAAAAGACTTCACCCCCGAAATAGAAAGTAGCCAACTGTATAGCCAACTACACGAGTGTCACTTTGATACTGCAAATCTGATAGGTCGTAAACTCGCCCTACATATTGATGGAAAGGAGGTGGAAGATGAGTAAGGATAAAAAAACAATAGCTGTTTGGTTTAGCTGTGGTGCCGCATCCGCTGTTGCTGCTAAAAGAACAAAAGAAAAGTATGGCGATACCCACAATATATTAGTTGTCAATAATTATGTAAAGAATGAACATCCAGACAACGTTCGGTTTTTAAAAGACTGTGAAAAATGGATAGGTACAGAAATTATTCAGGCTACAAATTACAAATATCCTAATTGCGATATAACAGAGGTGTTTGAAAAGAGAAAATACATAAGCGGAATAAAAGGGGCTCCATGCACACTTGAATTAAAAAAAGAAGCTAGATACCAGTTCGAACTATCCAATAAAATAGACTTTCATGTTTTAGGATTCACTTATGATGAGATAAAAAGAAGTGAAAAGTTTATGAGATATGAGCGTGAAAATTTATTGCCCGTACTGATTGATGAAAAGCTAACAAAGGAAGATTGCTTTAAAATAATACAGGAAGCAGGAATAGAACTCCCATTTATCTATTCTTTAGGATACCCTAACGCTAACTGCATTGGGTGCGTTAAGTCTCAAAGTCCGACTTATTGGAATTTAGTAAGAAAAACTTTCCCAGAGGTATTCGATGATCGAGCTAAACAAAGCAGACAAATAGGCGCAAAATTAGTCAAATTAAAAGGCAAAAGAATATTTCTAGATGAATTAAAGCCTACTGATAAAGGCGGTAAAATCAAATCTTGGGAATGCGGAATTTTTTGTGACACAGAATAAAGAAAGGAGGTTAAGCCATGAGTAAAACAATAGAGGAAATAGAAACCCAATGGGCAAAAGACCATTCTTACGAAAACTATTTCGAGTTCTTGAATTTGACGAGAAAGTGCGACACAGACCATGTTTTTATAATGGACGGTGCCGTAACTCAAATAGCCAAACGATACGCCAAATCCCAAACACAGGAACTTATTGAGCAGAATAGGGAGATTATAGCAATGATAGAGCATATCTTCTACAAAATAAACTTTCAAAATCATTTTCCCACGACTTCAATTAAGGTCAAGAATTTATTAACGAGATACAACCACTTAAAATCAAACACAAATGAGACAGATAAAATTTAGAGGACTACGCACCGATGGGAAAGGCTGGGTGTATGGGTATATCGACTATAACGAACACAATAATATCGCAGTTATACACAGCAACGCTGACACTACTCAGGTAATTCCCGAATCCGTTGAGCAATTCACAGGTAAGTATACCAAGTCAGGCAAAGAAATATTCGAAGGAGATAAGCTACAGCAAACAAAAGATAGTTATTGGGTAGTCAAATGGTCTGAATCAGATTGCGGATGGAAATGTTATCAATATGTTTTTTCAAAAGATGATGACGAGGAATATTCATGGAAAAAATCAGATACATATCCATTAGGACACTCGTTAATCGGATTGCTAACATATAATTACGAAGTCATCGGCAATATCCACACCCAAGATGGAGGGCAAGAGGGATGAAAGGAACGGAACATTTTGAAAAGGTAATCCATAACTATTTGTTAGGGATTGCCAATAGCGATAAGGCTTTCGAATCCAAACTAAACGATCCAAAAAAGAACATTAAGGACTGCATCACTTACATTTTGTACACAGTTCAGAAAAGTGGTTGCAACGGTTTTGCTGATGAAGAAATTTTCGGAATGGCTATGCATTATTACGATGAGGAAAATATTGAGGTAGGAAAACCGATAAGCGCACGGGTCGTAGTAAATCAGACCGATTTTCAAGGGAAGAAAGTACCGGTACCACAAAAGAAAAAACCAGTAAAACAGAAGTCAGTTACAGAACCATTTGAGCAATTATCAATGTTTTAAGTTATGAAACCACGCACTAAAGTTCAACATGAAGTATTCAAAATAAACAACAACCTGTTGGATATTCAAAAAAAGATTGAAACATGGTCTTTTAAAGAATGTAATGAGAAAGTTGGAATAGCCACTAAAACCAAGTTTTGGTGCATCGATTGTGGCAATTACCATCCAATAAGTTTAGTTACAGACGATATGGCTAAATGTCCAAGTTGCAACCAAACATTAAATATCGTCAAAAGTAGAAAGAGAACTTTCGAGCAGAGATATTGGATCGGATTTGCGGAACTTTCCTACGGTGAGATAATGGGGGAAGTCCAAATAATTAGGCTATTTGAAATAAATTCTTTCCATTCTGTCTATAACAAACCTCGTTTCTATGTTAAAGAGTGTGTTAGACAGTTCATTCCCGAAGATCATAGAAAGATACAATATGTTGCAAGATTAAGGAATATGGGGCAAGGTTATCCTACTCACGGAGACCTTGAAATCAGGAACATCAATCATTACCATTCATGGAATTACAACCCCTATCCATACAGATATCACCCTTGGTCACAATTCAAGAGTAAGTATGAGAAATTAGGCATAAATAAAGACTTACAAGGTCTTTCTTTTTTGGAAGCATCTCGAATACTTTCATATAACACACAAGCTGAAACATTGCTTAAAATAAAAGAATACGACCTATTAGCCTATTGTTCAAATAACGAAAACAAAATTTACAGGTATTGGAATTCTATTAAAATAGCTTTAAGGAACAAGTTTAGAATAACCGATGTGGGGATATGGCTAGATTATTTGGATCTTCTAGAGTTTTTTAATAAGGATCTACATTCCCCGAAGTTCATATGCCCCGAAAACCTAAAGAAAGAACATGACCGATTCGTCAAAAGGAAGAACGAACACGATAGAAAAATCAGGCTTAAGAACCAAAGGGAAAAGATTGCCCGAGAAGAAAAACAGTATAGGGAAATGAAGTCTCCCTTTTTCGGGATCGCTTTTACAAAGGGTGATATTACTATCAAGGTTTTAGAATCCGTAAAAGAGTTCATGGAGCAAGGCGATGTTTTAAAACATTGCGTATTTGCCAATGAATACTACAAGAAATCAGATTCCTTGATACTCGCTGCATTCGTAAATGATGAACCAATCGAAACCGTAGAAGTTTCTTTAAAAACAATGGATATAGTCCAATCAAGAGGTATGAACAATAATCCAAGTCCTTTTAATTCGGACATTAAAACTCTACTTAATTCTAACCTGGGAAAGATAAGGACTATATACGCTTCAATTCAAAACGCAAATTAAATCATGAGAAACAGACACAGCTCCGACCCTAGATATTCTCTTAGCGAACGTGCTGAAATGGTAGAAACTGTAGTAAATGGTACTACTATAGCAGAAGTATCTAGGTCTAAGAATGTAGGTATAATGTCTATATCTAGATGGGTAACTGAATATTTCGGTTACAGAGGAAAAGAGGGTATAACTATTACTATACCCTCAAAAATTAACGATTATCAATAATATAAGTGATAACACGAATTATCATTAAAAACGATGAAAAGATGAAAACAAGAATAACAGCTTTTATTATACTAACGGTCTTTTATTTGATTGGATGTAAATTGTTTACCATGCAATATGAATACTCATTATTTGTTATGTATCTGATTTATTTCCCATACATAATACTAATGATGGCTTGTCCAATTTTATGGGAGGATAAAGCATGAAAGAATTACAATTCAGCACAGAAAAAGGCAACTTCATATTAATTGAAGATGATGCTAAACTAAAACAGTTTATCCCTTGGGATTTATGCGAGTTAATCGAATCGGTTAAGAATATGACAGAGGAACAGTTTGCGGAGATTGTGGATGACCGGCGAGTATTCCAATCCCCATACATCAAAGATATGTTGAATTGTTATACTGACTATTCCGAATCAACATTTGTATTCACGTCTGCCAAAGAATCATTCGAATCCTTAGTTAAGTCTTTAGGGTGGCATTTGTGGGAGAATCCTGTCGGTAAAAATCCTTCTAAGGAGTGTATGGGTGCTGCCTTATCATGGGAGCAATCCGAATCCAAAACATTGTATAACCCAATATTACTAAAGAAGAAATGATGAAAGATAAACTTTACTTCGCAAATGAGGACGCAACAATGTGCGTTCCATTATCAGAGCATATACATGATGCTAAAGCAGAAGGTTTAAAAGAAATCGAACTAATGGAAGCAATTCCTGATAATTCAATTAGTGAATTTGTTTGGTGTTCTTACGATGGTGAGGTAGTAGATCGAGGAGGATGCACAAAGTCTGAATGCAGTAGCTATTACACAAAATCAGGTCGTGGAGCTTGTTCTTTTAGGGGGCAATTATACACACATGGGACTAAGGTAAAATTTACGGTCTAACACAAATTAGAGATAAGAAGAATTGAAAGCATTAACAGGAAAAGCTAAGGAAGCGTTCAAAGCCTACATTAAAAAAGAGAACGGATGGACTAGTGAGGATTTTAAAAACCACTATAAATGTCAAGGCTATGATAAATACACGTTAGCTGATATTATCTCTTGGCTGGATTCAGTTTCTTTGATTATTGAAATTGGGATTGGACGTTCGGAGGATTTAATTGGATTTGATATCTGTATATGGGAAGATAGATTTAAAACTTTTCAATTGGATGCTACCATTTACCCCACCCGCCAACAAGCCACCGAGAAAGCTATTGAAAGGGCTGTTGAGTTATTTAATGAAAGGAGTGAGAAAGGATAACCCACCGTTAGGATTTATAATTTTCAAAAACATTTTTGTATTCCATTTGTTCTCTAAATACACTAAAAAAAAATAAATATACATTATGGATTCTTTAGATTTAAAAGGAAAATGGAACATCATTAAAGGAAAAGTAAAACAGAAATATGCTGATTTAACAGATGATGATTTACTTTATGTTGAAGGTAAAGAAGACGAACTTTATGGTAAGCTTCAAGAGAAAACAGGTAAAACACGTGATGAAGTTAAAACGTGGTTAAAAGATTTGGATAACGAATAATATCCTTTTAAATCAGTATGTCTTAAAAAGCCTAGCAATAATGTTAGGCTTTTTCTATTAACACCATCCCACGAAGCATATCGTCTGAATAATTTTCTAAAGCTTCATCGATCACTATTATTTCAGGTTCACTTAATGGAACTACTGTGACATTATCTAAATAATCCCATACACTATCTACCTTCACAGGTGTGTATGTCGGATCTTCATCGTCTACGGTATTGACTGAGGTCAGTATGTTATACCCTTGTCTCTTTAAATCTACCAGCACGTTTTTTGTTAGCCGAACAAATTTCATTTCATTTTGTTAAATTGGATGAATAAACTTAAATATTATGTGCTATCATACAGCTACACCTGATAAGTACCAACTTGAAATCCAATACCCGGATAAGTCCATCTATTACGATCAGGATATCTATTATCATGTGAATGGGTTTACACGTCCATTCCTGCCTGTAACATTAAACAAGGATGCTGATAGTATTGTTTCGGCAAGGTGGAAGTTATTGCCCTTTTGGGTAAAGACAGAGACAGAAGCAGCGAAATATGCTAATACATTGAATGCAGAGAGTGAGAGTATATTCGAAAAGGCATCGTACAAGTCATACATTGGTAAGAATCGAGGATTGCTGTACGTCAATGGATTCTATGAACCTCACAAGGTCAAAGGAAAGAAAGAAACTGAGAATTATTATATCTACACTCCCAACAAGGAAATATTCTCGCTAGGCATAGTATACAGCGACTTCACCGACCAAGACACCGGAGAAACATATCCTACATTTTCAATCATCACAACACCTGCTAATCCATTGCTTGAGGAAATACACAATGAGAAAAAGCGAATGCCCCTAATAATCGGAAAACAAGATCGGGATGCCTGGTTGTTTGCTAAGGGAAAAGAGGAAATACAATCGTTAATAAAACCCTATTCCGGTGAACTAGGGTCACACCAAGTCTATAGAGTAACAGGAGCAAGAGGTGAAGAAACGAATGTCAAATCAATACAAAATCCAATATAATGCAATCCACAATAGATAAAATATTAGTAGTAATAAACGAATGTAAGGATCCTATTAAAGATACCAAAGCTAGATTAGTTCGTGATGATGCCTTAACAATATTAGCGAAGGAATTTTCACATATGGATCGTGATGAGTTTGAAGACCTTGGAAGAAACCAAGATGAACGTGATGCATTATCCTGGTTCTATACCCGATTTATTCAGTTTAAAAAAGTCGCAGCACATGGTGAGATAAGGAAAGAAAAATAATTGTTATAACATTGTTTTTCAAATTTTTATACTATATTAGTATTGCACATTTATCCACTACTTATTAAGTAGTAACCATCCCTGGCAAATAAACACTGTCAGGGATGGTTTAATTTAAAACCTATTTAGAAGAATATTGTTATTAATTTAAGCAATTAATACAACCGTAAGAAAAAGCCCCTAGTCATGTAAGTATGTCTAGGGTTTGTTTTTAAAAAAACAATTCGTAATATTAGTTGTTTATTAAGTACAGTACAAAAGTGTAATTTGATTTAGACAACCCCCTTATAGAAATGGTTTTCTTCAGTTTAATGGGGGTTGACTTTTTTTTTAAAATGGACAAAAACATTAATTAACTATTTGTGTTTATATAGTTGGACATTGGTAAATTAAATGGGTTTTTATTTTTAAGTACCCCCTCTTGAATCTCTCCAATAATTTCAAGAGGGTATTTTTATCAAATTTATTCTATTTCTCACTAATTAACAGTTAAGTAAACTCCCCATACTATGTAAATATGTATGGGGTTTTTATGTATAAAAAAAGCCACTTAACAAGTGGCTTTAAAAATAAAAGAATCAAAATTAATCGTGACCGTTTGTTTTTACTATCTTATTATAGATACCTAATAATAAAAATGGTGCAGCCCATTGACCTATGAATAAAGCGTCATTATCATCTTTATCTCTGCTTATTTTCAAGGCTGCCGAAATACCCATTGCCAATAACGCTGCTCCTAGGAAAACTACCGAAGGAATCTTTGCTGTTTGTGTTTCGATTTCTTTGCTCACTTGATCTTCGTTTGCTGTGTTTAAAGCCATAATGTTTTTAATTAGTGTTATTTGGATAACAAATAATATTTCTCAATGTTTTAGGTTATTTATTATAATGTAGATAAAGATGGACTATTACCTAAATTAGGTACCTCAAATCAATATTCAATTTGCTTTTCGGGATAATTTAAAACAAAATCAAAAAGATGATGTTGATGAATAAATAACAATATACAAAATCATCTAAATGCCCCTAGTCATGCTCCTATGATTAGGGGTTATTTTTTACTTTTAATCCCGAAAAACCACCAGGCACCGATAATAACTACCATAAGAACAAATACTCCCAATCCTACCCAAAACCAAAGCATCCCCTTAGTACTCGGTGTACTTTGACTGCTGCTATCTTGTTGTACTTCCCTACGAGTACTATCAACAGTTAAAGCCACTTGCTTATTTGCACTCTCTTGCTTTTCTTCTTCCTTCTCTTTGGTTAAATCCTTATTCTCGTAGATCTTCTCATTAGTTACCGATTGAGTTGTAGTTGAAGGCTGATCGATCTCTAGCGTGAGTGTCTTATTCAGTGTATCAAGTATTGCTTTAACCAATGGCCCGGCTGAATCCCTTAAGTAGTTCTCGCCTGGTTTAAGATCACCTTTTTTAATAACGACTTTCCCTTTGCTTCCATCGGTTGTAGTAGTTGTTGTTGTTGTACGCTCAGTGACTACAGTTCCTTTGTTAATTTCACGTTCCGTAACCTTGGTTTTTGATGAGGATGATTCTTCTACTTTCTTTTCTATTTTTACCCCCTCAACAATTTCAAGCTTATGTTTCTCCTTGGATTTTTTCTTAAATATCCCACAAGAAGCAAAGGTAGCCAGTACGACTACCATTGCTAATAACTTAATTGCTTTCATCTAATACCATCTTTATACTATCCAATGATACAGCGAGGTTGTCGAGCTTTACATCTAACTCCTCTTTCTGCTCCTTAACTTCTCCTTTATTCCCTGAAGATGTAGCTATCACCCATGAAAGCAACATCAATATTAATATTACTCGTTTCATTTTGTTATGCTATTTACTTTTTCCTTAACTATACTAAAGGTGGAATCAGCACTTTGCTTGATCGTATCTACCTTATCGGATATAGGTCTTACTTGCTGACGAACCTCGCCACGTACCATTGTCTTTAATTCCTCGATCCTCTTTTCTTGCAATTCTTCGGTGACAGTCAATAACTTTTGAGTTAGCTTGTTATTATCGTACCGTTGCCAAAAGATGACAATCAAGCAGACTACCAAGCAGAAAGCTAAAGTCTTTTGATGCGCAGCGACCGTGAGCTTGGTTATTCCTCCTGTGCCTTTTTCTATTAATTCCCCTTTGTCCATTATTTCTTACTTACTGAAATATAAATCCGCTTCTGCTTTTCTTCTACGTGTCAATCCTAGTAATACCTTACCGCCTGACCAATTCCATTTTGGGAACTCCAATGCGATACTTGGATCATTTGGATTGATATTGATTTTCTTTAGCAATGTTGAAGTACTCAAGTTTTTTGCACCAACGTTATAAGTGAAGCTTACAAGTGCATCGAATTGATTTTGTGTTAACGGCTTTTTCACGAGGCGTAACACATCTTGTTCATACATCGGTAGGATATTAGCAAACATTGCCCTTGCTCGTTCTGCTGTGATCTTATCCCCTTGTTTGATCTTGCTTCCGTCCTCATAGTAAGTTGAACCTATTCCAATAGTCCATACCTTACCTGTAGCATCCCAATACGCTGTTAAGTACTTATTAAGGTTATTACCTGTCTCGTAGTACTCTATCAATGTCAATCCCTTTTCCCCTGTTTTCATTTCTTAATTTATTTTGCTAACTTGAATCAACGCATTTATCATCATGTTTTTGTTTATTAAGCTCCCAGTGGATATTTGTATCTACTGGGATTTTTTTATTAACTTTAGATTTCTCAATTCATTATCTCAAGGTTAGTAGGTGAGATGTATTTACAACCCAATAGTCTCCATGTGCTATTGGGTTTTTATTACCCACCCGACTGTACATGATAGTTAAATGATATTCATTTAATAGTTTTATATCATTTAGTTTTAAATTTGTGTTTAGTATAACCCAATGGCTCTATCTCTCTGTCCATTGGGTTTTTTATTTAAAATCCAAAATATTGCAATCTTACACTATCTGAAGTTCTTGCTCTATTACTATTCACATCAATTACAGCAACAGAAAACAGCGGTGTTACTAATACGTCAGAAACAAATCTCCCTGCAAAAGCCTCAAATTTCCACTTAGTTTGTATGTTACCGTTCCATGCTCCTGTATGTTCAACAGCACAGCAATAATAGTTTTGGTATGCGCTAGCAGCGTTGCTCCCTGAACCTATAGGTAAGATATGGCCATCACGTCCCCATTTTAAATTAGTCAATACATGGATAGAAGAATTGAACTCCCAGGACCCCAATATTTTATAACTATCCTTATTGTCAGAATCATTAGTCAGATACGGGTTTGGCTGATAAGCATAAGTATTCCTTTTCAACGGATAAGTAAGGTTTGTTACCAATACATCGACGTTATCAACTATACTGTACAACTGACCATATATACCCTCAATACCCCTATAAGAATTAACAGGTACTAAAACATCCTTTCGCTCCACTGGCTCAACTGGTTGGTTTGATCCGTTTAAAGGTCTGACAGGAACATTTTTCAAACGGAAATAAACTTCTCCACTATTATCTCCAAGTTCATTAGTAATTCCGTTTGGATGCGCAGCAGTTCCTCCTTGCGGACTGAAATAGCTCTCGTAATATTGATAGTCCGGATAAACTGTTGCTCCTTTTCCTAAACCACCCTGACGTAATCCATTGACATCATTTGGCATAATAGGTTGTCTGATGTTTCGTGTAGCGTATTCAACAGTCATTAAGTAAAATATCCACTTATACCCATCATATTGCTGAATTAATCCGCCTCCGTTTTCTGCTAATTGTCTTGCTGTTTTACGATTAATATTTGCAACTGGTCTGCCTAAGTTATTACGTGCATAATTCAATGATGATGGGTTAGTCTCACCATCTAAAGAAATATCATTTACATTACCTCTAAAGGTAGGTGCGTTTGAGGTATAGCTATCAATCTCTACTACATTCTGAACTCCTAGTGAATAACCAGTATTATCAGATTCGACATATCTGTTGGATGACTCTATAAACAATTCGCTTGTGTTTTTAGTATAGTTTACAGAGCAAACAGAAGCTAATTTGTTTTCACTTCTATTAACTGTAGCTTGATATGCTGAGATGAAAAACTCGGGAACATAAGTGAATCCAGGAACTCCTTCTTCGGTGATCAACAGCTCTTTAACTTTACCCCCAGGGATGTCTCTTGTCCTGAAAAATCCCTCGGGTATTCTCATCATCACATCACCATCCGTTCCGTCTAAAACTGATGGTGTTACACCATCCTCTTTTAAATTTTTGTTGTCAGTGTGCAGCCAATACTGTACAATTCCATTCTTCATTACACAGGACCTTATCTTAGATTGTAGAGGTAGAGATTGGTGTAATGCAATATCTCTTAATCTTGTCATCACGTCCGAGTCTGCAACATCTTCATCCCATTCAACCCCGTAGATAGCCGCTTCGTAAGAAGGGTTTTCAATCTTTTTGTCTAGGTATTCCCCTCGCAATTCGTTTTCTCTCTGACTTACACTATTTTGCCAATTAAGAGCTTTAGCAATTTTGCTAGATGATGATTCCTCTAGGTTCGTAACCCTTTGATCCAATACAGTAACCTCAGACTGAATATTATTAACCTCTTGCTGAGAGGAAGCTTTTATCATAGAACCTGATTCAATCTTAAAGTCAGCCCATGCAGAAAATGCCCAAGATGCCGCATTATCAGGAATTACTATAGGCTCTCTAATAAGATTTTTATCACCCCCATTTGCATTAAATACATAGTCAGAAGGCTGAGTTATAAAAGTACCTTCGCTGTCTTTAAATGCAACTCCTACTCCCTGCGTTCCGGATATACGTCCAGTATAGAAGTAAGGTTTTGTCCTGTCTACTGGTGTAAAATCACGAATATAAGCTGACCCTCCAGTTTCAATTACTCCATTTGTTTTTCTTATCCATTTATTTGCAGAAGTGTCAAGAACATAACCTGTATCTTCATAACCATTTGGCATGTTAAACATGAGTGATGATACAGACTCTTTGATAACCGGGATTTCTCCTGTATCATATTTTCTATATACCGACTCATCGAATATGAATGCGTTCCACAATGCCTGATACATATTTATCTGATCAGGATTATTAAACTTTGAAGTATCAGATATAACTTCTACCTTAAATGAATTGTCATTAGGAACTAAGGTAATAGTTTCAATTTTACCCGATGCTAATTTATTAAGCTGTTTAGTATTATCAGGGCTATTGTGCACACTAGAACCAATTGTTCTGAATGAGTAATCAGTTACAGCAGAAGAATCCTTTGGTTTTTTTCTTATATCTATCCTGTTGCCGCTTGCCGGATCATTAACAGATACCTGTGATATAACGTAATCATTATCTTCACTATCATTCACGTAAAAAACCACATCCAATATAGCCCTACGAAATCTCATAATACTAGCTTGCGTAGGATTTCCATAATTTTTAAAAGGGAATAACTTGCCTTGGTTGACCAGTGCTGATCGAAGGTCGGATACTACGGTTGATTCGTCAAATATAGAACTATATGCAACTCCGCCAGCTAATCCCTTTGTTTCTCCTGGGGCAAAGTCTCCATCTGCAACCGAAGTCGGCAACTCCCCCATGTCTTTAAGGCTCCAGGTGCCATTAGCAAAATTTGGTTGACCCCATCTATTTTCGTCTACAACTAAATCGGGTTGTCCAGGGTATGTATAAGTTCCTGGACCAACAAATGAGTATGCAACTTCAGTTTCAGGTGTTGGTAATGTGCTACCCTCTATTTCAATATATTGTCCACCTGCGTAATCAATAAAATAAGAAAGGTCTGAAAATCTTTTTGTACCATCTCCTATCTTTACATTTACACCTTGACCATTTGCATTAGTGACCCATGCAGGCTCCCCGGGTCCAAGAATTAGTTGGTTTGCATTCCATCCTGCTTCAGTGTCAACTTTCCACCAAACCCTAGCTTTGATTATGTCTAATATCTCCTCTGCCATTTCTATTGTGTATTACTTAAAATTGTATCATTGCTCCCGTAATGTTTCTCCGACAATTCAGGATTACCATCTTCACATTCTAGTGCGGTAACATTTACCGTACATGATTCTATATTATATCTGCTGTTTAAAGGCATGAATTTTTTGCCCTCGATTGCGTATATATTATTAAATTTCCATCCATTTTGAACGACATTGAAATCTCCTTGAAAAAGTTCTCTTGGTGTATACCGAGTTCTCATAATTGCATTAGCAGTCAACCCGGTTAATGATCCTGTATACTTCCCATCAGTGAATTGATATTCATCACCACTGTTATAATAATTGGTCATTATATTGGATATCATAAATCCGGTAAACGAACTACTTATGTTTAGCGTTTTCTTCTCGGTATTACTTCTTTTACCTGTTATAATCGATGACTTGTATACATCGTTATTCTTTTCGAATCTGAAATAAACATCATCTAATACATATTGTTGATTTGGTTTTATGAAAAAAGATATATTCATCTTACCATTAAATCCAGACTCATTTTCTCCCATATCCGGCAGAAGAATTTCACTATTACCACCTTTACCTTGGAAGGCTATAGTAGCAATATCATTGACCTTTAAATTTTCTACAGAAGGGTAAATAAATTGGAATTCTTGTAATGCTCCTGACTTATATGTACGTCCTAGAGCATTCCCTAGATTAAAATAATACCTGAACCTAACACAGCCTCTATTATCCCCATCCATTATAACAGCCTTGTTGTTTACGGTCCATCCATCAATGTTAGAAGGTATATTATTAAGTAAATTTTGAAGACAAGTATATAAATCACCTTCTTCAGAAAGAGTCGCTGTGTACGTATGATCAACATAATTTCCACTTGACCCTACTTTATCCTTAATAGACACAACCAAAACATCTCCAACATTTGGACTTCCCTCAAACCAAACCCAAAATGTAGCAGCCTGATTAGGAAACTCATTATATTCTCGATCTACTCGGATAAAATTAACACCTAGATCAGTTCCTCTACTTTCTGATTGCCAATACCCAAACTCATTTAAATACCAAAACTTATCATCATAAGTAAGTGATACAGATATCTTAAGAGGATTATTGGTCCAATCAATTGTTTCAGTAACAGAATCATGTGAAAACCCAAACTTACTTGGCATAAATGTGAACCCAAGCAAAAACCTTTTGAAAAGTATATTTGTATCAACAGGTAAATCTTGAACAAGGGTAAAGACAGCTTCTTCTGTTGCTAAACTTTGATTTGTCAACTGAATTGCATTACCTGGTCTTTTATTTAAAGACGCATGCATTTCAGATGTGGGTTGATCTCCCTCCTTTGGGGCAAAAGTCCAATAAGAAGGCAACCCTAACCCTGAAGGCCACAATTCAAAATCTCCGTTTGGTAAATTATTCTCTGCTTGGTTGTGATCATATGTAACCTCCATGTCTGTAACGGCAGGTTTAATCATCATAACCTGATTTTCATTGACAAATGGATGTTCAATATTTACATTTATTGTTCCTGTTGTTAAATTAGGAATATCGGAAGGACCATATAAAGTATCAATCTCTTTCCATGTGTATTCTCCATCACATACATCATTAACACGTTCTAAATTCCATCTACCTTCCGATTGGAATATTCTCATCTGAAAAGCTGACAAAAGGCCTTGAAGTATATATAAACAGGATCTATTTTCTCCATTAAAATCAGTCCAAGCCTGACCTAACGCACCCCATCCTGTTTGTCCGGCAAAACCATCATCTTCATGTTCTACTGACTCAACTGAAGTTGTCCACCTTATAGGTAAGGTGATACCTAGATGTCTATAGAATAATATTTCCCGTACAAATGCCAACGGACAGTTAAACCTCATTCCTATAGCTAAATCCCAATTATTTAAGCCTTGGAACGGGAGATTATCTAATAATTTAAGCCCATCAGTCGCAGTAATTGAAACAGTATAAGGATTAGGGGCTATAAGTCTTTCTATCCCTTCAGGAAGAATAAAACCTGACCAATGAAGTATATTATCTTTATATAATATTAACCTGCCATCCATGTTGTCAAGCAACTGAAGTTCTCTTATATCAATCTCTCCTGATTTGTTATACAAATGGATAGTTACGGAGCTGTTTACAATTGCTTCAAATAAATCCTCGTTAGATGCTCCATAATCTATAGAACAAAATGTACGACCAACCCCTATAAGCTCAATAGGATCACCTGAATAAGAAGGAATATCCAAATCAACACGCCAAAGTATATTGGCATCATCTCTAAATGGTATAGTGTATTTTACTGCCATTATAATCCTTTTGCTTGTGCGGCATCTTCTCTAGCCATTACAGCCTTAAGTTTTCTACCTTCTATTTCAAATGTTATATCTCCGAAAGCATTTCTATCTACTCCGGTAACAATACCTTGATTTGTTTTTTGACCAATAATTGACGATGTAAAAGCAAGTGCATTCTGTCTTTCTAATAGTTGGTTTGTCCGCTTTTGTTCAGCTATTTGAGCTTCTTCTAATTCTCTTTGTTTGTTAGCCTTAGAAGCACTGAGAAACCCGCCTATTGCTCCAACCAAAGCGCCAATAGCTGCACCGATTGGAGCGAATGGCCCAGAAATAGCTGCACCAACCATAGCTCCAGATCCCGCTCCGGCCAAAGCTCCTCCCAAAGCCTGGCCTGCAACTGATGTTTTAGGTGTTAAGTTAGATATTGCACCTCCTAATAAAGAACCGGTAGCACCATAGCCCATCCATTTGTTATCACCTTTAAATAAATTCTTTAGTTGAGAAAAATCTCCTGTAGAAACACCTTCACTTACAGCCCCTGTTAATATTCCGCCACCCATTGAAGATAATCCGTTTGCCAGGCTAACAAAAAGACTTGAAATACCGTTATTAATCTGTTTTTCAAGCTTCATCATTTTATTGAGCGCATTGATCTGTTCCGAACTAGCATCTTTACGAAGCTTTGCGTATTTATCTTCTATGTCATACATAGATTGAAAAGAAGCAACGATATCTTTTGACAAGCCATTTAAGGAAGATGATACACTTCTTCTAATTGAGTTTTTCATTTGCCTGCTCATCTCGGAAGAACTTTCTTCAGCAGCCGAAGTAACCATTACCTTATTAGCAATTTGTAGAGCGTTTAAGCCAATGGTAGGAAGATTATTAAGTTTTAATATATTCCTGATCTTCTGATAATATTCATCGATCTGAGCTAACCTTTTGTTCATTTCCTCTTCTACCTTATCTTTATTACCGGTTGAGGTAAAAGGCTTGTCTACTATTTTATTGATCTTATTCTGAATCTTTCTTACATTTTCATAAGCTTTATTGTTCCACTTTTCGTCAATCTTTCTCCTAGCTTCTTTCTCAGCTTCATCAATAGATAATAAAATGTCTGAATTGTGTTGATGTTGTTGTCTTAACTTATTGTAATAAGCAGCACTGTTTTCAATATCACGTTGCCTAGTAGACTCCCTTGAAATACCAGCTTCTTCTTCAATTTTTGAAATAATATCGGCTGTTTCTTTAGCGAAATCGATTCTTATTTTCTTTTCCTCAGATGATTGATTTTCAATTATTTTTTTACGAGTAGTATCAATTAGAGCTAAAGTTTCAGTTCTATTAGTAACATTTTTTCCTGTGCGTGTCTTCTTTTCTAAAGCATCAAGTTCATCAAGGTATTTTATATACTTTTGCTTGTTCTTAGCTAAAAGAGCATCTAAACCTTCGGACTCTGTTAACTCAAGACTGAAATCGGTTTTTTGAGCCAAAGATTGAACAGCAGATAAAAACTCTTGAGCTGCTTTTGCAGTTTTTTTTGTCGTTTCTAGAACAGTTTTTGATTTTGTCTCATACAAACCTAGCTCAGAGTTAATCTTTATCATTTCAGCATACACTGAATTGACATAGTATAGATTTTCCTTATTTTTAGCAGTTGGGTTTAGGTTGTATTCCTTTACCCTAAGGTCTAATAACTGCTTTTGAGTATTTAATATTTTTACCCTTTCGGCAGCTTCCTTATTTGCATAGCCATAGGTAGCTTTTTGAATATCATTAAGTTTATTAAATTCGTTTACGCCTTTAACAGCATCCCCAACAGCATTTGCCCCTGGCATCCCTGAAATCCTTACAAAGAACTCTTTCCATGATCTGGAATTAATAGTTTTATTAATGTTAGAAGTTAAGTCCGTAAGTCCATCTGTTATTGCTGAAAAAAACTTAGTTGCCCTATCTGATTTAAAAAGTAAATCAAATTCAGTACTTAGTCTATTTACAGACGCTTGTAAAGATTCAATCTTTTCATTCTGGTGATTACCAAAAGCTTTATCAAGTTCCGCGGCAAACTTTGGCAAGAAAACATCAGATGCTAGTTTTCCTTCTGAAACCATCTTATTTAAAGCAGCTTCAGTCATGCCCATTGATTTAGCAGCTAATTGGAATGCACCCGGAATCCTATCACCTAACTGTCTTCGTAGTTCCTCCATAGAAACTACTCCTTTAGACATCATCTGAGATAAGGCTAAGAATGTTCCTTGTACCTGTTCATTTGTAAGCTTTAACTTAGCGCCTGCGTTAGCTACTGAATCAAAAACCCTTCTACTTTCTTCGCCTGTTAAGTTTGAGTACTTAGCTGCAGCATCCCATTGTTTGAAAGCTTCAACTGTAGAAACAAAATCAAGACCGAATCTATTTGCAGCTTTCCTTAAATAATCCATGGTTACGGTAAACTTGGTGGTGTTCCCTGCAACCTGTTTCATGGAATAATCTAATGCATCTAGCTTAAGGTTTGTTGTGAAAGATTTTTGTAGTCCTTGATAAGCTATTGTAGCCAATCCTACAGCAGTAGTAAACTGCCCTATTACAGGAATTGACCCCAAAAAAGCACTTGAATAATTACCTACATTTCGCTGATTATTACCCATCGCTTTATCAAAAGCTTTCAATTGGTCATTTAATCTTCGATATTCAGTAATCTGCGCCCTTAAAGCAGGAGTCATCCTAATGAATCCGTTTTCAGCGTTTTTAATGGTATTTCCTAAAGCTGTTAATCTCTGTTGAGCTTCTCTATAAGACCCATTAGTAGCAGTTATCTGCTGTCGGTTTTGAACTTGTTTAAGTCTTAATGATTCAATTTCAGCTCTTAATCTTGCGACTTCAGTTCTATATGACTGTTGAGAATTCCTGCCTTCTTCATAAGCTAACTTTGCATCAGCAATAGCTTTATTATTAGAGATTAAATCGTTTCTTAATTGTTGATTTTCATTCTTTAATCTTTGGAGTTCAATTTTATAGGATTGTACAGACGCTTTGAGGGCGTCCATTCCAGCTTTATTAGTTGATTTAGAAGCATTAGAAATAGCCGTAGCAAACGCATTTACATCCTTTGTTGCATTTTTAAAGATTGTTCCAAGGCTTTCTATTTTCTTGGAGAAAGACCCTAAGTCCATCTTATTAACCAAGTTTTCCAACCTGGCTACAGAAGCAGTTAAACCATCAGTTTGTCTTTGACCTGAAGTAAAACCTTTTGGAATAAAATTTAAATCTAATGTAGCCATCCTTTAAAATTCATTGAGCAATTGTAATGCTTGCTCCATCGTTGTAATCTTGGTAATTGTCACTTCCTTTCTATCGGTGAATGGTAATGACCATAATTTTTCGGGAGTTATTGTTTGATCTCCTTTTAGACCAAGACCTCCATATATCATTGTATATGCCCATGTCCTACGTGCTATATCCCAATCTTTTTCGTTTCTCCTTTGGTAACCTACATGCATAAGATTGAACTCAGCAATTGTAAGAGATAGGATTTCTTCACGCCTTAACCCCATCTCGTAGGCAAGAAGTATTAACTTGCCCGGCGAGACTTTTTTTTAGGGGCATCCTCCTCTTTGACCGACTCAAAAAGATATTCCTCTATTGATTTACCCATGTATTTTGATTTAAAAAAGTCCTCAAAAACATTGTTTAAAGTACCTTGATCGGCTGTATCAACAAACGCTTGTAACTCTAAAATTGATAAATCACAATCCTCTTTAGCTAATTCACACCCTACCTGAATGGCAGCATAGATAAGTTCAAGTCTTGCCTTTACTGTTTTAAGAATTTTATAATCTGAATCGTTAACAGGAAAAGCTATATCAAAAGCTTTTTCTAAGTCGTCTGCATGACCTACATTCTCACAGAACTGACTGATAGCAGGCAATCCCCATACGAGGTTATACTCTCTTTCGTTTATTGTTAATTTCATTATCTATTCGTTTTTTTGTCGGTTTTGATTTGGATTTAATAATTACAATGTGTCTTTCGTCTTTCAGTCCACAGCAGCCCACTCGGACAGGTACGGTATAGACTACCGACCATGTCCCTGAGCCAATGTTTACCATGTCAACTACACTGTGCATTAGGTAGTAACTGGAGTTCTTACGAATTCTGGTTTACCTTTTCCGGCAATTGTTCCACTGTATGTTGATTCACCTTCAGCAGGAGCAGTCCAATCATCTAGTGATAAGATTCCACGACCACTGAAAACAGCGATTTCATCGAAATCATAATCAGGGTGCTGTTTAGTATAGAACTGAACCTCAACTATAGGATCTCCATTTATCAATAAGTCTAGCATGTCTAGGTTATTGAATGCTACAGCGTCCGCAAATGCCTTAGCTGAAAATGTCAATTCCCAAGACTTACTATCCACTGTTGGATCGGTCCATGTTGAAGCCTTATATGCCTCTGTTGATAATGGTTTGCACGGATCATTCTCCGATGTATTTGTGGTAACGGATAAGCTTGATTCAAGCTCACACTGTACTTCTTGACCGTTTATTGTAATACCTATTACACTTCCTGGTAATACTTGTCCTGCCATTTTAAATTCCTCCTTTAATTGTGTTTAAAATTTCTTTGTATCCTTCTTCCGTTCCCCCTGAAAGAAGATGTACTTTAACCATTCCAGAGCGTGTAATAGCTAATATCTTTGCCCTGTAATATCTTTTATCACTGCCATCCCTAACCAATAGATCCACTTCCTCACCTCCTTCAAACTTTCCTTTCGTGTCGAAAATATTAGATAGAATAGCTATATGTCTTTTCTTGAAACTCCCTTCAACCTTATACACTTCTTGTTTTATCTCAGAGGACATGGTACAAGACCAACCATTTTTATGTTTTACGATTACGTTACTCATTTGCATCATATATTAGTGGCCATTCTGCTGGAGCTGGATTGTTATCCAATATCATCCCGAATTCATCCCAATCTGTTTCAAATGCTCCACACCCCTGAAATGTAACTGCCCATGAAGCTAAATCAGTTGATGGTGCCGATAATCCAAGATTGCTTGGTAATACCCAGCCTTCAATAGCATACTTAGGGGTTACTCCTGGTAAGGATCCAAACCTTAAGAACAGCTTCTCACCAAGCTTAGCTGACGCAACCAATGTCTTGAAATCTGCACCTAATGACCTAAGCAATAAGTGACCGTTAACAGAAACCGACCAAGTCTGAACGCCAGGAATAAAATCCCTCCAACGTCCTTGATTTGGATTAGTAGCCGGAAGCATTTCAATTGTGTATGAGAAATCGGCACTCGTCTCACACCTAAGTGGAGCACCGTTTATCGATACATTCAAAAGCATCCCATCAACCCTATCGTTAACTATCATTTACTTATCTTTTTGAAATCCAATGTTCAAATGAAACCACCATCCTTTGTATGTTCTGAGATTCTGTAACCATGTGCAGCGGAACTATATTTACCACCTTAGTTTCTTTTACATAGTATCCTGTTGGGTTAAGTTCTTTGGTAATCTTTTCTATTATAGTTTCGATATAACTTTCAACTAATAAGCTTGAATGATAGCCTAAATCATTAACCACAATCATATCTACATTTAGAAAAACCTTGTTTTCAGCATTCCTAAAAGCAGTTACATCACTTGAAAATGATTTTGCTAATGTTGTATTGATCCTTGATACATTGGAGACAATGAAATAAGTAGTTGGCAGAGGAGTAACATCTAAAGGAATAGAAGTATCATAACCTGGTGCTGATATCGCATTTGATATAAGCTCTATGTAAGACTTTCTTAATTCGGAAGTATCCATCACCTTATATTGTCTAAGTATTTCTGTACTCTTTTATCAATCTCAATTACTATTTCATCCTTAAACCTGTAGTAAGCTGGAAATAGATATGGCTCTTCCTGAATTGTTCCTTTACCATTAACATAGAACTTGATAGCGTCCTCAGTCATTTCAGAAGGCTTTCCGGATAAATAAGCAGCTGCATAAACCCCTGTTCCAAACTCTATGTAAGCCGCAAAAACATTATCTGTCCATATTCTTACATTTCCGTTAACAACTTCAAGTCTATAGAATGGCGCAATGCTTCCGGGTATTTCTGCCATGATCTTGCGAGCATAGATCACCAATACATCAATAGTTATTTCTTCAATCTTGGATACTAATCCATTTAACTGACTAGCTATTGATCTTGCCATCTTTTCTCACAGTATTTACAACCCAAAGACCTGAATCGGGAATGATTCCTCTAATAGTGTATTCTCCCTCACCTGTAACTAAAACCATATACTTTTCTGGTGCTGAATCAATAGGTAACAACCAATTGGTTTTCATGTCGAATTCGTACCTTCCTGCATTAAGATTTAACTGATCTCCTTTAGAAACATCTATCATTGCTCCTTTTCCACTCCATACCGTCGACCTTTGAGCATTAAAACCACCATATCCATCCGGAACAGCTGATAATAAAACCAAAGACACTTCTTGACCTGCGTTTTCATCGATACCAATAAATCCTATACGGATATTACAGTACCATTGACCATCAGAATCACGAAATGGAATGCCGGGAATACTTACAGATAGTGAATAACCAGGAATAGTACCGATTAATGAAATAACCACATCAACAATACTTTTCATCTTAGCTAAGTCAGGATTGGTTTGATCTGATTGTAATTCAAGATTAGGAATATGGACGTTTATATCCACGAACCCTTTATTGAACTGTCCAGAAACATACTCAGGAATGCTTATAACAATATCCCTTTTACGACTATTGATAGGTCTGTTAAACTTATAGATAGCTCCATCGAGTAAAGAAGTAACAGAAGTTATATTTAACAGTCTGTATAATGAAGTAGCTATATCAAGACCTGACATCTTCAATCGTGTATATTGTTTTATTCATCTGACCCTCGAAAGTGTTCATGATCTCACCTTTATATATTTCCCTACCTTCTGTAGTAATCTCTCCTACAATGAACCTTGACGGTATCGGATCTCCAAACTTTATAAATACTACGCCAGTTGCTAAAACTGTCTTTCCGTTAACCCCTGTAAACTCTTTCCTGTTCCCTGATTTAAAGTTTTCATATCTGCATCTTGCAGATAGCTCTTCTCCTGGAATTCCGGGTATTATGTTACCATCTTCATCGTGTGAATCAGGTGTCCCCTCGGTTTTCCATGACAGAACACTAGGATATTGTTTAACAGTAGTCCTCATTTTACCAACGATTAGTACGGTCTATTAAATAAGGTTGTGATAGATCAGGCAATCCCCATTTTCGAGATAACAAAGAACGCAATCGGTAAAGAGCATCAAGATTTAGCTGAACAGTATAACCGCCCTCGCTAATTCTTTCAGCACTACCTATTAAGGTATCTATGATAGCAATCAAAGCCATATCAAAAGATTTACCTCCTGTGAACGTATCATCAGGATTAACCCCCGATTCAACTACTGCGACTTCAAAAGTTGCATCCTCAATAGGATAGTTTAACCCAATACGTGCTTCGATTGCTTCTAGATTTGTCATTGCTTACGTAGTTTCAGGAGTTAGTGTGTCCAACTTGAACACTTTATCACCATTGATCACAGGCAAAGCAACCGCTTGTGCATCTGTCCATAATTTCAATGAAGGACGTTTAGCAGCATATTGACTGATTAAGATCATATCTTCAACAGTAGAATAGTTTACACCACCTACAGGAGAAGACATTTCCTCAACATCAGACCACACTAGATTACCTAATGGTCCATCCTGCAAGAAAACTACCTGACCAGCAACCCAAGGCTTGAAAGTTGTCTTTACTCCGTTAATCTCGCGGGTTACTGAACGGTTTACTTCTTCGATCACAAAACCATATTCTGTCTGTAAAGCTTCATTTAATCTTGTGAAGGTTGGGCGAGTCCCGTTTGATTGGTTTCCATTAAAATCAGCAATGAAATTTGCCGCATCTGCACTAGATAGTAACAGATTTTTTGAAGCTGTATCCATCCTTACACGAGTAATAGCTATCCCAGCATCAGAAGCTGCATTTACTGTAGCTACAACATCTCCTAACGCTGTATATCCAGGCTGACCCCAAACGACTGTAGCATTACGCATATAATTAGGATTATATCCATAATCTACACGTACACCCAAACCAACGTTATCAGGATGATCAGCAACAAAGAAACCTTGCGATTGCCCCTGCAAGTGTCTCCATTCAATTTGCTCTAGGATACCACCATATACATGACGAACATCACCAAACAACAGACTGCGCACTAGTGCTAAGTCACCCCCCGAACGGTAAAGCAAACGTAATTGCTTACGGTCTGTCTCATTCATGGAGCGTTCGGTACCGATCTTTGGAACGATACCACTTGCTGATTGGATTTGTGGACGTGATTTAATTGGCAATGGGCTATCTAAAGCGATAATATCAGCGGCAACTAAACCGTTGTCAATACCCATTGTTTTGTATGTACCATCGATAGAGTATCTTTTACCCAAATCGGTACGGAAAGAATACGTTGGTCGTGTATTTTCACCGTTAAACGTTTCTTGTAATGCTAATACAACCGGGTCTAACCCACCTGCAATTAGCTCGTCAAATTCTGAATTTACGATAGCCATTAGTCGTTATCCCCCTTGTAAATTACGTGTGTTAATGCCGCTTTTAATGCTGTTAAAATAGAAGCTAAGTCAAAGTAACCTGCTGCTTGATTAACAACTAACGGGTTGATTTTTGCGTGATATGTCACACCTACAAATGGACGTGATCCACGTACTGATTGAACAGCGTGTCCATAATATTCATGATCCGCTGGTAAAGATGCGTATGCAGTACCCCCACCATTTAATGGCATTGGTTTGTATACGTAACTACCCTGTGTACCTGTTCGGATTATCACGTGCCCTGCTCGCACATAGTCACGTGGATACCCTGTCATATCAAGGGTTACACCGCCATCCGTAGCGGTATAGTTTTCTCTAACAACCAAACTATCAAGGTCTATACCTCCGATGGTTGCTGATGGAGTGGTTAAGTCTACTACTGTTCCCATTTTCTCTTTAGTTTGAACCCATTGCGGCTACTGTCGCTTTGGCTTCTTCTGCACTTATTTTCTTTACTTCGCCCTTTTGTTTGCCGCCTGCTCCTGACGGTGGCGTATCTTTCCCTTCATCGCTTAATGCGTTCTTTTCTAGGAAAGGTTTCCAATCGTTTACGAAATCTTCTACTGATGTTTCATAATCTTCCTCATTTTGAGGGATTCTGCCTTTGAACATATGTTCTTGCAAACCTTTTAATGATTTTATACGATCATCATTCTTGAATTTTTCTTGAATTGTTTGTGACTTTTGCTGCTTTTTAAAGGATTCGATCTCTGAAGCAAGAGATTGATTCTGTTTGATCAATTCTTTAGCCCATTTAGGAGCATCGTTATCAATCTCAATTTCTTCTTCCACTTCTTCTTTCTTCTCTTTTTCCTCTTTCGCTTTCTTTGCAGCCGCAACCGCCCTACGATCAGCTTCCGAATTTGCTTCAATCAAAATATCTTCTCTATCTTCGATGTAAGCATCGATATCTTCGTCATTTTCGATTTTTTCAGCCCATTTGGATGCTAAATTTTCTTTAAAGTTCTTGCTTAATGATTTGCCCTTGAGTTTAGCTTCAATTGCACTTAAGACTTTGCCCTTTTCTGCCATTATATAAATGTTTTTTAGTTATTTTCAATTACTAACAAATTTAGTAGTTAAACTACATTTTTGCTAAATTTCTTATATACAATATTGTAAATACTAAAAGTTTTAGCTAGTTTCGTGTATGTCAATTAAGGAAGCACTAGAAGAGATTAAAAGATTACCAAAATGGTATCTAATAGCAGATAGTGAGGGGAATATTAGCAGTACGTTTAATATCGCTAGACGAATAGAAGAAGGAACTGCTAAACCTGATACTATTAAATGGTTCTTCTCCCAATATGGATATGAGGTTAATATCAAAATTGAATTTGTAAGACATGGGAAAAAAGACATGGTCGTGTAAGAAAAAGAAAAGGTATTCGTCTATTAGAGAAGCTCATGTTGCTTTGGATATAATAAGGAATACAAGCAAAAGAGATGTGGTACCATGCAGGATATATCTATGTGATTGTACTTTCTATCACATAACTAGTAAAGAAAAAATAAAATAATGATTAAACTATCAATATTAGTTCCAACAGTACACACTAGGTACAAAACGTTTCTTCCAAAAATACAAGAGCAACTGTATTCACAATACAACTCACTCTCTATTGAACAGCAAAAAGAGGTAGAAATACTTATTCTAGGATGTACTAAATCAATGATGCTTGGTGAAAAAAGGAATGTTATGATTGATATTGCTCAAGGGGAATATGTAGTTCACGTAGATGATGACGACCGAATAGATACCAATTACATATCAAGTCTATTAGAATCGATCAAAACTTACAATACGGATGTTATTACATTCTTTGCTGAAGTAACTATTAACGGTGAAAATCCGAAGATATGTGATTATTCATTGAGACATGGTTACGATCATAACACCCAAACTCATTACAATAGACTGCCTAACCATATCACCTGTATTAAGAAAGAATTAGCACAAAAAGTTAGCTTCCCTAATCTTACTTACGGAGAGGATAAATTATTTGCTGAACTAGCTAAAAACGTTCTCAAATCAGAACATCAAATACAAAAGGTATTATACTACTATGATTATAACGAGAAAACAAGCGAAACTCAGGAATATATGCCACAACAAAGGATATATAAACACTCTAAAAACGCATTAGTAGATATTGTGATACTTTCAAAGGCTTCAAACGATGTTCTAAAGAAGATGACACAAACAGCTATAGACACCGCTATTAAAGCAGCAAATGGATTAAGCGTTAATGTTTTTGTTATTGAACAAGTTGCTGAAGTGTACTACAATAATGCTAAGACTATCTATCATGATACTGGAGACAACTTCTGCTATAATGCGAACTGTAATCTTGGAGCTAGAGAAGGTCAAGCCAAATGGATAATGTTTAGCAATAATGATATGGTTTTCCAAGATGGATATCTACACCACTTATTAGCTGCCAATCATCCAATAGTAAGCACTCATTGTCCAAACGATCCAAGACAGCGAGGTTTACAAGATAATGAAATAGGCACACAAAATGGAAGGCACTTCTCCGGATGGAACTTTATGATGTCACGTGAACTATGGATTATGATTGGTGGACTTTCAGAAGAGTTTAAGTTTTGGTTTTCAGACGATGTAACTATTTGGCAAATTCAGCAACAAGGTATAACCCCTATGATTGCCACTAAAGCAATAGCGCATCATTTAGGTAGCACCACGTTTAAAAACTTAGATTCTCAAAAGAAAGATGAATACACTTGGGAAATGACAGATAAGTTTAACAAAATGAGCGGACAGAACAAATTTATTGATAACCCATATTATCAGGAATGGCTAAAGAAAAGACAAACAGCATAGCAATAGCAATCAGCACAAGAGGTCGTAAGGAAATTCTTAACCACTCATTACAACAATGGCAAAAACACTATCCAAATGCCAAACTTATAGTGGTCGAGGACAATGATACTATTCCAAGAGGAATAGCAAAGACTAAAAACATCTGCCGAAAAGAACTGCTTTCTTCAGGATGTGATCATTGTTTTATTGCTGATGATGATGTTTATCCGCTTGATAATGTTGGGGTTTATAAATATATCGAATCAGGTTTTAGACACATGTGCATGAGCTTTGATCATACAGCAAATGGTAGACGTATATCTCATGATGTATATATTCACCTAAAGCATCCTGAATGGTGGAGTTTTAATAGTCCTTGTGGGTGTCTTCTTTATGTAAACAGAGAAGTATTAGAATCAGGTATTAGTTATGATGAAAACTTTGGTATTTGGGGCAAAGAACATTCTGATTATAGCTTACAAATTCATAAAGCAGGATATACACCCCTCCCATTCTTAGATATACCCAATAGTACACAACATTTCTATTCTCATGATTACCATCAAACAGTAGAAAGCAGTGTACCTGAACATATCAGAGTAAAGGAGATAAACAGAAATATAGAATACTTTAATACTAAACACTCATGATAGAATTACCATGTTTATTCGTCCCCGAAGAGCAAATGGCATTGTTTGAAATGGATCTTCCATACGAATCAGAACCAAGACCAGTTACATTTTTGGTTATAAACGCCTTCACGCCTTACATAGACCCAAACGGCAATAACTATACTGAAATAATAACAGGAGGTGTATAATACATATGTACCTATGACTATGAACACGTTAAAAATTTATTAAAATGAGAACTTATAGAAAAACTGACATTCATTCCATTGAAATGGAATTAACCTCTCATCATGCTATTATAGATAGAGACGAAAAACAAGTTATAGCCCTGAAAAATGGTAAAGATAAAATTTTTGTTAGTCTTGATTCTGAAAACGAATTATATGATGTAATTGACGATAAAGTATGGTCAGCTCCGGTTATTATTATAAATAATGGTAACCTTACAATATCATACACAACAGATTTAGAAGTTACAGTTGCGTATACAAAAGCAGTTGAGCAACTTAATAATCCTAATATAGAATATATAACGTTCTAGGATGAAAATCGCTATTTGTATTAGTACAAGGAATCGACCCAAGGAATTGGCTAAATGTATCCATGAGTGGGAAAAACATGTACTATGTAACCAGGATACAAGATTGTTTATAGTTGATGATGCAAGCGATAACAAATATTGTGATGCTGATTACAGATTTGAAGAAAGAGCCGGAATACCTAAGGTAAAAAACAAATGTATTGCCCTGGCCATACAGTGGGATGCTGATCATATTTTTCTTTGCGATGACGATGTGTGGCCATTACAATACGATGCTATTAGACCTTATATAGACTCTCCTTTCAAGATACTTTGCTATACGTTCTATAAACCAATTATGCAGGGAGAAAGCCATAAATATCATATAAAGGGAAATGGTTGTATGATCTATATACATAGAGATGTTATAGACTCAATCGGAGGTTTTGACATTAGGTTTGGCCTTGGCAAATTTGAACACACCGAATACTTTGAAAGAGCGCATAGATTCGGACTTATCCCGGTTAAAGGATTTCCTTTTATTGACATCGCTAATAGTCATGAGTTATTCCACTCAATGGATGAACATAATGAGGTTAAAAGATCATTCTCTAGTGAAGAAATGAAAGAATTACTAAATCGAAATAGAGAACATTATTACAAAACAAGATTTTCAACTGAATTTATACCGTACAAATGACAACTAAAGAGAAACTAATATTGCTAGTAATCATGCTGTTTTCATGGTTCAAAGGAAAGTCAAAGAAAGAACTTCAGGCTTTAACTATTGAGAGCCTTAAGAATGACCTAAAACCTCGTGAGAGCCTTCCATTGATACTAACTGAGGTTTACATCGATTCACCTCATGTTATAACTGAGTACACTTCATGGCCGGATGTTATGGGGCGTATTGAAAAAGTAAGGGAAAAGGAAAAGATATACGCAGCTCACGTTACTATCGGAGGTGAAATTGAGTATTCATGGCAAAACCAACAATCATGACAACGTTTATGTCTTGCTTATTGTTCTATACTGGTTTTTGGGCTTTCAAAAAGGCTATACACCACACTAAGGAATTGAAAAGGATAAGAAAGCGCATTAAAGATATAACCAAATTGCAGCGAAGGTTGGACCGGGCAATAGAAATGGAAAGCGCCATCATTCAAATGTTTGAAGATGGCGATCCTTATACTCATGAATTAGCGCAAATAAGTTTTGAAGAAAGAGAAGCTATTGAACTGGAGCTAAAGAGGCTTGGCCTTTAATCTCTTCCAAAGCTTTTGAACTATCTTCTTCCATTCCTGCTAATGTTATAGAAGATTCATGTGTCATTACCGGTAACCCACCGTTAGCTTTCATCGCTAATTCTACCATATCAGATTGGCTAGTCATTGAAAGTTTATTGAACTCAACATATATTCTTAAGTTCTTATCTCCATTAGTCAATTCTCTCCATGCGTGGGTTAACCAATTGACCATCCTTTGAACTCCCATACCTAGGTATCCTTGTTGTTTTCCGGTTGCTTCCATGTAGGCATCCATAAGGTAACGTTCTAATGCTGCCCCACTGACATCACCTAGCTCTTTCATGGTTTCCATATCCAGGAATACAGCCCGATTTAAACCAAAGATGAATTTTTGAAGTAACCTAAATTGCAAATCCCTGCTTTCCGTAGCATTGTCAGGAGTAACAAACCTTAGATCCGAGTCTGCACTACCTTCAATAAACTTTCCTGCACTTCCTTTTGCTGGCATACTTAACGCTGAACCTTTGCCGAATAAAATAGGGTCAGCACTGTATCCCATTTGAGTTAAGAAATCACTAAAAGATATTTCAAATTCTTCTCTCATCTCGTGGGTAATATCACACTCAGGCAGGTCTTGACTCCAATATACAATAGGAAGCTTAGTATACTTTGTTATTAATACTTCTGATGGTTCATCGGTATCAGCATCAAATAATAATACCTTACCATCCTCGAATCTTCTTATCTCAACAAAATTGCTTTCCCCAATAACATAGAAGTCATAACGCTTTTTATCCTTGATCTTATACTCACGTCCAAAGGCAATTAGATCGTCTGTATCTTGATCAAAAAATGGCTCTAATACATCACCTAACTCAGGGCTTACGATTTTCATTCTATAACGGAAATCCTCAAAGCTTTCTGCTCCTTTTTCACCATAGAAGATTACTGCTGCTTGAGTATAAGCCATAACCTGACGAAATACATCACGAAGTAAGAAGTCTGTTTTATTATCATACCAGTTCCGCTCTACGTAATCAAATAGCTTAGAGTTTTCAATACTTGGCTTAAGAGTTATTCCGGATCCGGCAGCAAAGGTTGCCTTTTGACTGATTATATACTGTTCAAAAGATACAGGAACTCTACTAACTGGACTTGAATCTTCAACTAATATATCATGTCCAGTGACTGGATCTTTTTGCCCATTAGGAACGAAAATAACCTTATCCGGTCTTTTACCTTTGTTCTTTACATCGTGGAGCTGTGGATCGTATTGTTTCGTAGCTCTTTCAACTTCTTGTTGTTTGGATAATTGACGTAACTGTTTGTACATCTCTGAGCCATCACCTCCCATTAACCTGTATATTGCTGATATATGCATGATAGTTTCTTGTTTTATTAGTAAATCCTATTACCTCTTAATGCCCCTGAAAGATTACCCGTAGGTAATTGTTGTGTTAAATTATTTGGATAATGTCTCATTATTGCTTGCGCTAAAACGTCGGCTAAATCCTGTTTCACTCCATTAGGAAAAGCTAATATACCTTGATCAACATCATTATAAAGTTTATCTAAAAGCGAAGCCCTAACATACACCATTCCCGATTCAGCCTTAGGGGTTGCGTCTCTTGCTCGAGCAACCTTATCTCCATTCACATCCACTTCTATAGCTGGAATGCCCTCACTTACTAAGGTTTGACAGGCACTTTTACCTGATGCTTTCTTTTCTACATAATGAGGATTAGGAACTTCAGATTTCATAAACTTTAAAAGGTCTGGAAATTCTTTATATACCCATCCAAGCGCATCTATATACATTTTACCTGAATGCTTACCACTAACTAAATAAGCAGACGCTGCATTCTTTTCATTCTTTGTATATGCTGTATCCCAATCAGTACCATATCCAACCATTTCTTTAGGTGAAGGCATTTCATGATCAGGAACAGGAATAAACCACTTTTTCCAAATCTCACCATCTTCAGGTGATGGGCGCTGTTGAATCTGTCCGGCATAACCGTAACTACCTAAATCAACTTTAGCTTTATCTAACGCTCTACGATTAAGTCTAATCGGATCTAACAGACCATCCTTATATAATTCTTTTAACTCTACAGGTTTAACATCATTACTCAGTTCTCCAGGTAAACAAATATGTCTTAACTTATCGCCTTTCTTTCTTAACCAATCTCCTGCCGGGTCATTATGGTGCAGCCTTTGCATTACCATAATCATAACAGTCCTTGACTTATTTGTTTTACGAGTGGATAAAGTAGCTCCTTGAAATCGACACGCTTTTGTAAGCTCCTTATCTGATGCTGTTGCTTCCGGATTGATAGGGTCATCGCTAATAATAAAGTCCCCGTGCATACCAGTAACACGCCCACCAGTGGATGTTACGAATCGCTCACCGTTCTTTGTGTTTTTATAATGGGTTTTACCATCTGTATCATGTTTGAACTCAATTAATCCAGGATATAATCGTTTAAATTTATCAGACTTAAGCATGTCCCTTGTTTTAACTGCATGAGCAGTGGCTAAGTCAGCACTGTATGAAGAAGATATACACCTAATACTTGGATTTTTTACCCATAACCAAGCAGGATAGGCTTGAGTTATAATTGTTGATTTAGAAGACCCTGGAGGCACGTTAATTAAAACATCTTCTTGTTCCTCCCCCGCTTCCCAAATCTCATAGACTTCTTGCAATTGATCGCAAATGTATTCAATATGAGGGCTATCAATTAGTTCAACCGTTTCTATTGTCTCCCATAATTCTTTAAAGAAACGATAGAAACGTCTTTTACAAAGCTCCCCAAGAGCCAAATCACTGTTTAGCGTTGGCAATTTCATTTAATGCTGATTCTGAAAGTTTTGAATAATCAACCTCTTCTATTTTTGCTTCTATCTTTGATTCTGTCTTATCCGATAAACCTAGAATACGTACAGAAACTGAACTATTATATATACCTGCCAGCGCCCCTACAGCCACATCACTATATCTATGATTCTTTATGCGTGTAACGATACCCCAATATTCTTCATAGGCTCCATTAGTATTTTCAAAATAATGATGGATAGTTTTATTTTTAGTTTCATCTACCCAAGTATAAAACTCTTCTAACACAAGAGGTCTTTCAATTGGAACTCTTACTACACTCCCCATACTAACTTGATGAGTATACTTTGGATTCTCTTTAGCCCAAATAACAAAGTCCTTCCATAGATTCCATAGGTCGCCCGGCGAGAAGTTCTTCTCCCTCCCATCGGTTTTTCTTAGTTTATGAAATTCATTTCCTTCTGGTGCAGCCATAATTCTTTAGTTATTATAGATTTCTCTTTTACTTCTCACTCTGTAAGCGGTTAATACAAAGTCCTTGTCATTAAAATCACTATTGTTTAACAATTCCTGGATTTCGTCAATAGATTCGAAAACATTTAAAACTGTTCCATCACTTAATGTTATCTTTGTGTAATTGCTAGAAAGGTCTGGATTTAAATCAGCAGTTATACTTGCTATTGCTGTAAATGGATACAGAGTCTTTTTTGTTCCATTCTCGTCTGTTTTTATAGTAAATAATTTCATATGCTAAAAAATTGCTAATATTCATTCAAATTTAAACTAAAATTTTTAGCTACACAAATATTTAATACTAAACTTAATAGCAACAATACCATATATAATAAAAATTATTATTTAAATGTTCTTTTTTTGTTGTTACCTTTAATTACCAAATTAACCAATTATTAAACTATGAGAAGATTAATATTCTATTCATTTGCATTCCTATTGATCTTAGGATGCACTAAAGACGATTCAACAAATCCTGATTACAGTAGTGGAGGCGGTTGTACTTATAATGGGAAAACTTTACATGTCGGCCCGAAGGGCGGGTGCTATTACATAAATTCAAACAGTAATAAGACATATGTGGATAGATCTTATTGTAAATGTAAATAATACCTTTAACTAATATAAATTTATAATTTTATGACCGAAATTAAACCAGGAGATGTTGTAGTTTTAAAAAGCGGCGGTCTCCCTATGACTGTAGAAGAAATTAATACTATTGAAGAAAACAAACCGTTCGCTGTTTGTTCTTGGTTCGACAAAGGAGAGTATAAAACGCAAAACATTTTTTTAATTGCGCTTGAACCTTATGTCCCACCACAGCCATTTTTCTAACAAAAAAACAATTAATATAGCCCCTACCTATTAAGGAAGGGGCTAATTACTTGAGTAAATATTTTGCAGTATAAAGTTGTAAATAATTTTCGATGGAAAGTTGTAAAACAAAAAATCCCCTCGGGATGGAGGGGAATAATTAAATATCTATAACTTATTATTATTTTTCTTGTGGGACGATATATCCACCGTCTTTAAAATGTCGGTTTGATTGAAACCATTCCATGCAGGGTCCTACAATCCCTGCTAGAATAGCAAGCCCCATTGAATGCTCATAACCCAATTCAGGCACGTCAGTTCGAATAATTATAGTTCGTTTACCAATGAATTTAGTCCCTTTTAAGATAAAAGCCTTGGTGTCACCAATATCTATTACCCCTTGAATTTTTGATGAAGAATTTAATAACTCAATAAAATCTGAAACGGGAATTGTGGGTAGATGATCTTCCATATTATTAATTTTATGCTGGCAATAAATCACCCTCTTTTTCTACTTCAAACTCAAGAACTGTTTCACATCCAGTATCCATAACATCATCTAGAACAGCCATTTTAAAATCAAGCTGAAATAATGATGTATTATTAGATACATTGATTCTGTTCCATCCAGCAATTTCTAATTCGGATTCTAACCCCAACCCAAATTCCTCACTTGCTTTACAAAAAACTCTTATGCTCTCATTTAAAGCCTTACTTAGGTCTTCTTCGTTATTAGATAATCCGTATGTGTTTAAACTAATTAGAGGTAATTTTATTTGATCAATACCGTTATTTGAATGTTTCCAAAAAGGCATAGACATTTTAACAGATTGTAATTTATGATCTTTTCTAATCACCTCAATTGTTGGTTTTACATGATTTTCCATATTATGCTTAAATGATATCGTGATAGTATTATTTTTTGTTCTATATTTTAAACACGAGTTCTATTCTAAAGTTTAGTTTTTATGTGTAAAACTTGTGTCAAAATAATTTTGGATAAGTGAAAAACATTTCTATCTTTGCAGACTTTTTTCAAACCTATCCTCACCAAACATAGTAATATATTTATATCCATGCAATAGATAACATACTATAATATTACTATAACATTTACACATTAATTTACACTTTTCTACCACTTATGGTTAACTAATCGGTTTACTTTGTTTAACATAGTTTACATTCCTTACAATTGATTGTGTATAGTAAATAATAGTAATGTATGTTCGTTTGAAACAAACGCTTAAATCGCCTTATTTTAGGTCGACTTTTTGTAACTTTTTTGTATCTAAGAGTATCTATAAGTATCTTTTGTAACATTTAGCGACAAATTCCAGTAAAATTCAGTAAAAACGTGACGGTTTGACAATGGGGATTATTCTGGTATATTTGACTACCAAACTTAAATTATTATGGGATTTTTAAAAAATCTATTTACAGTTTCTTTAGAAGATCTTAAGAAAAACGTTGAATCAAAACAAAAAGAGGTTGATAACAGGCAAAATATGTTGGATTGGGCAAAGTCAGTTTTAAAGTCTAGACAGCAACAGCAACACAAAGGATCAAACAGCATTGCAGATTCTAAAAAGAAAGTTGACGAATATAAGATCGCACTTCAGCGTGCTAAAGACAACCTTAAGATTGCAAAAGAGAAATTAAGAAACGCTAAAAAATAATCATTGCTTGCCAATAATTGGATTAAACTTATTTCTTAAATAAAATTCAGTCCTAGAGCATATATATTCATAATGCTTTGATGAAGGGAATGGTATGAATTGTAATTTATACTCGACATCTTGAATATTAAACCGCATTTTTAATTTCATTGCAAAGGTATTCTTATCTAAAGGAGCTTCAATATGTTGCCTTACGCGATGAAATATAGACTGGGACTTTCCTAGGTAAAGCGGTAAATAGTCCTTAGTTCCGAAGTGCATATTAATTCTCTTTTTCTTCGTGTTTGGCACGTATTTCCATTTATATTCTTCAGCTTCCCACAATTCCTTAAAACTCTTAATCCATTCTTGAACATCGTTGTTATCGGTTTGAATGGAAATCATATAAATCCCTGGACACTTAATTTTATCCCAATCTACCTTCACTTCATAATTAGACATATTAAAATGTCCAGCATCTATAAACTCAAGCGAACTTAAGTATATTTCGAACTTAAGATCTAAGTTATCTAAACTTTTTATAATTTCTTTTATCATTGATGATTAATTACTTACCCTGTAACTCACTCCACCTCAAAAGTAACCAAATAACTTAAATGTTCCGAGTCAGATGTATCCAGGTAGCCTTCTTCTAACCGGTGATCTATGTACACAATTGATGTGTATCCGTTTACAGATGCAAGATCCTCTGCAACAGAATCGATCTGTTCTCGAAGCAAAGTATCACCCCCATGAGCAAGGAAAATGTTAATAGGGATTATTATTGTAGCAGTAATATTTTCTTTCATTGTATAATTTTAAAAAGTCCTACACCGAGCGATGCAGGACTAATACTAACCAATTATAAACCTAAATTATGAAAAGACTTTTTAAAGTAAGGAGCAGTAGCGACACTACTCCTTATGGTTGTTTACTAAAAATACTTAGCTTTTTAATGACAACGCTAATTTACTAATATTTTTAGTATTTCAAAATTATTTCTTGCGTTTGGTTTCTTTTAATTTAATGATTTTATTATAGTCATATCGATATACACCACCAATTTGAATATATGGTATTTCTTTTCTTTCCCTCCATATCTGTAAGGTTTGCCTGGTTATACCAAATTTAGAACAAAAAACATCGCTATCTATCAACAAAGGTTCTGGATCAATGAATTTTTGAAAACTATCTCTTATACCCTCATCTACTGCCTTTTTAATCATGTCCTGGAGATCAGATAATTTAATTTGAACAAATACAACTTCTTCCATCATTTTAAGTCTTCATTTATTTTATTTATTACTGCCTCCTGGACACGATCGATAACTGACCAATCTCGTGCTTTATACCTATTAATAACTTTAGATTCATCGAAGTGGTTTATTGCTGCCTCAACGGCATTATCCGGAAAACCACATATGTTTATAGCTATCGATGTAAAGGCATCACGAAAATCATAGAAGGTAAATCCAGATCCTTTATGTCCGGCACTTAAAGCACTAGTAAATCCTTCGTGACTTGCATATCTATTTTGAAGGTATTCGGGTGTATATTTTTCTAACAAAGGTTTTGATTCTTTAGTTATTTTCACGCTGATAAAAGCATTATCGGTACGCCTACTTGATGTTTTAGCCCTTTCATACTCTATCCTGCCATCCTTTATAACATAATTGCCATCATACATATCTTTAGCGTTCATTCCACAGAGGTATAATGACAGCATCGATATATCTCTTGCCAATTGTTTGCGCCCTTGAAGCTCCATATCTCTATAAGCAACTATTTTGGATACTAGATCTTTATCCATATCCTTACGCTTCATCTTATACCTGGGCATCTTGTAATATTTGAAAGGATCGGATGTTATAACCTCGTTTCGTTCGCTGTTGTACTTATCTTTGCATTTATTGTGTATATTTCGGATGCCTTCCATAACCTTGAATACTCCTGCATCGTCTAAAGATGAATTTATCAAATGATCTTGTTTACCTGCATTCTTCCTTACTAAAGTCTTTTCTTTACGTAAATGTAGTTCAAAGGATTTTAGAAACACTGAATCCACGTCATTTGCATCGATTTTGTCTACAAAGTCGATAAGATGGTTAAATGGTGATCTTAAAGATCGGTGTTGCCCCCTCTTTTGCTGTTCTAGCAGGCTTTCAAGGTATTCCCGATAAAAAGTTACGAAGTCTATTGATACTGGAGCATCATCCTGTTCTAAAATATTTTTAACATCTGATACAGACATATTTTTGATAGATATCCCTATATCCTCAATCTTAGTCCTGTATTTTTCTAAGTCCGAATTTACTTTACCCAATACACTTACATCTCTTATAACTATATCAACAGACTCTTTTATCTCGTTTGTTTTTTTATTTATCCTCTTGACCTTTACTTTTTTGATCTGGCTATCATTAACGTGAAAACGACTTGATATGTATTTTGTTTTGCTGAGGTGGGTTAAAGGGTACTTTATATTGTAAGTACCGTCCTCTTTTTTGTGATGAAGGAATATCTTATAACTTATAGTAGCCATACGTTGTAAAGTATTTGTAAAGTGTAATGTAAAAGTTTGTCCTCAAAACTGAGTATAAATTTAATTATTCTACTTTACAACAAAAACACATTTCAATAAAAAAAGCCGTCTATCTTGTGATAAAACGGCTTTTAATAATGTTTTAAGTGGTACGCCAATCAGGATTCGAACCTGAGACCGACGGTTTAGAAAACCGTTGCTCTATCCAGCTGAGCTATTGGCGCTTGATTTTGTGAAGCAAAAGTAGCTATTTGGCTGTAAAAACCAAAATAAATTATCTTTTTTTTAGTTTACGAGCATTAACTGATTGCCTTACAAGTATATATTTTTTAAGATTCATTTTTTTAAAGAATCGTTGAATTTGAATACTACTGATTGAGGATATTTTTTAAGTTTTATTATATGTTATAAATGATTTAAAATCAGTTTAATTGGTTTCAGGAGGGGATTTTTATCGTTATTATTTTCATTTTTTATTTGGAGATCAGTACAGAATTTGTACTTTTGTCGCGGAGAGTTGGCAGAGTGGTCGAATGCGGCGGTCTTGAAAACCGTTAACTGTCACAGGTTCGGGGGTTCGAATCCCTCACTCTCCGCAGAAAAATCCTTCATCGAAAGATGAGGGATTTTTTGCGTTGTGAGAATTAACAATCCCTAAAAATCTTAGATCATTTCACGATATTCTTTTTCCAGATTTAAAATTTCCTCAGAATCCTCTTCATTATTATTAGATCTCAAAAGGTTAATTGCCTCCCTCTTTAGACTTAATCCCTCTTCCTTTTTCCCTTGATAATACACGATTTTACTTAATAAGTCAATTGAATATGGTCTTATTTTCCTGAAGTAATATATATCCCTGTCCATTAATTTCAAAGAATAGCGCATCCATGTTTCTAATCTATTTAAATCCTGCTGTTGTTTAGACAATGAAATCGATTCATTACAGATTTCATTAATTAGTCTTGCTACTTGAATAGTCTGTGTAAATCGATAAGAAGAAAGTAGATTCCTCTTTTTGACTTCACTTTCACCCTGTAGCTGTCCTTTCATAGATTCTTTCATCGATTCATACACTTGAAAATCTAACTTCATTAAACTATCTTCTCCCAGCTTTAATAGCTTATCATCAACATAGACTGTAGCGGTTTTATTATATTTCTCCAAATCTTTGATACCATAATAGAATTTTAGTTTTATTCGATCTGCATACTCGTCATCATAAATATTCAAATTCAAGAACTTATTATAATCAAGAATTCTGTCCAGCAAAACTTCATCACGCTCTTTTATTGCTTTCCCTAAAGATCTTTCCTGAGCCATACTAATGTATATCTCTACATCCTCCACATTTTTAAGAGAATGAAATTTATCCTGATTACTTAATAAGAAATCTAAAGCATCTCCTACGTATAAACTTCTTGAATCAAAAGAACCATTATCTGCAATCAATTGAAGATTATGAATTTCCGATTTTTGAGTATCATCCAATAATGAGATATATTCATCAATTAATTCAGCATTATCAAGTTGCAATTCTGTCCTTTTTCCAAGATAATTAAATAGTGTATTTGCATTATTCCGGTTTAACTGATATTGCTTTTCTAATTCTGATATACTTCGACTTGACTTCCAAACCCTATCTGAATTTGCTAACTCAACAAACAGTTTATCCTTACTCATATACCCAAGAGCTTTATAAACCAATACCCCATCAGAATCCAGAAATAAATAGGTTGGATAACTTATTACATTATATTTCTTGGCTATTTCTCTACCAATCCCTTTTTCTGCATTAATTTTGAGATTAATAAATTCATTATTCATTCGTGCCCCCACTTCATCCTGAATAAAGACCTCTGAATCCATTCTTTTACAAGGTCCACACCAGTCAGTATACATATCAATAAAGATGAGTTTACCATCTTTTGCAGCGACTTTAAAAAAATCATCTAAATTATTATCAATAGCATGAAACCTAACCGGTTCAGCAAAGGCATAAGGTAGGATACAAAAAAAAGTGATTATCAAATAAAATCTTCGAATTTTCCTGAACAACATAATAGATTTTTCCATAACATAATGGATAATTATAGGTTTTAAAAATAAATTTAAATATTAAAAGGCTATTACACAATAAGATTCATACTATCTAAATTCTTCATTTAGCTTCACCAATATATTTATTTTGATATCGCCCTCTTTTAATAGTCATAATTTCTTTCGCTTTCAATTAAACCAATCCTTATTTAAACTATCCTAATAATATTAACACAATATTCCATCATTATGAAAATTTCAAAAATTCTATTGCCGTTCTTCTCGGTACTCCTCCTCCTTTCAAGCTGCGCAATAATGTTCAAACCTTATGATAATTTTATGTTAGAATGGCGAGGGAAAGATGAAGATAATGTGTATCTGGTATATGGCCCACCTATGAGAAGTCAGGTATTAAAGGATGGAAGAAAACTTGTGGCCTACAATTATAGCAGCTCTGGTGATTCAACCACTTACTTTTGTGAAATAAACTTTGTTATTGAGAACGAAAGAGTGAGTAAGGCTGACTATATAGGAGACTATAGAGCTGTAGCGGACCATGTTCGAGGTCCCTCTGACACAAATAGCAATTTGCGACCAGCCTCTGATTAGAGGCTTTTTTATTTCTTTGGCTATTTTTTTATAAATAATTAAGCTATTTTTAGTTAGTAAAGCCAATAGTAAAACTTTAAACGAAAATCTAGAATTATTAAAAAATCTCTTTGCAGAGGTTATTGATCTGGCCGGCTCAAATTATAAGGCCCTCTATAATTTTAACTAATCTATATACATTATTTTTAGATAGCTTTTGTTAGTTAACAAAAAAGCACGCAAAATTTTATAATACTCCGAACAAACCAATTTAGTACATTTAATTATTCCGAATTTCCTTTCCACGATTTCCTATCCATGTAGTTGGCTAAAATTAATACATAATAAATTTTTACTGATAATCGGTCAACCTTTGTAGTTAAACACCTAATTATTTTAATTTTCCATAAATTATTAAGACAGTTTTATTTCCTCAATATCTATATTTATTGTTTAAGTATTAATGTTCACACAACTATTTTCGAAATGATTCATAAGAATTTTGATTTTCTTTTAGAGCCCGAACTAAGAGAAGAATTTGACCAAGTAGCTTCTCGTTTGAGTTTTATGACGGGAGATATTGTAATCGAACCTAATAGGTATATTAAAGTTATTCCTCTCTTATTAAATGGAACTATAAAGGTATTGAGAGAAACCCAAAAGGGAAATGAATTAATTCTTTATCACATTAAACCCGGGCAATCATGTGCAGTTTCTTTATCCAACAGTATAATGAATAAATTAAGTAATGTTAAAGGTGTTGTTGAAGAGGATCATAGTGAATTAATTGCAATTCCCTCATCGATTTCAAATAAATGGTACGATAAGTATCCAAGCTGGAGAATGTTCGTATTAAAAACGATGGACCATCGCTATGATGAAATTATAAATGCATTGGATAGTGTTGCTTTTAAAAAAATTGACGAACGCCTTGTTGATTACCTAAAAGCTAAATCAGAAGCTATTCAAAGCAAAATTTTAAACATAACACATCAAGAAATAGCAAATGACCTATCAACTTCAAGAGAAGTTATTTCCCGATTATTAAAACAGCTTGAACAAAAGGGAGTTTTGAAACTTTTTAGAAATAAAGTAGAAATATTCTCTTTAGTGTGATAAAAGTCACTGACAAATAATATTATTTAAACCATTTTTGTCTTAATTTATATCCAAAATCTAATTTTTCTGATAATAAAATCCTGGAAAATAAATAAACCGAGATAGTAAACAATCAATTGTAATTAATTGTTAATTATAGGAACCACAAGGAAGTGTTACGGTAAAAAGAATATTTCCTGAATAATAATTGAACTTCACAGTAACTATTATCTTATACCTTACCCCACCTAGTTTCCTTAGGTGGGGATTTTTTCTTATTAAAGCAAATGGCTAAAAGCTTTTATCAATTTTTCTTTGATTTCCAATAGAATTATTATGTTTAGTAGCACTATTTTAACACAAAAATGGAAATTATTAGACATACACTTAATAATCAGGAAATTGCAGAAGTAATTTCAAATGACCGAATTTGGAACAGCATAGAAGACAGTACCGATTTAATGGGTGATATTTATTATCAAGGTTACGATAGATTAATCATTCATGAAAAAAATATCCATCCTGATTTCTTTGATCTTAAAACAAAAATGGCAGGTGAAATCCTTCAAAAATTTTCTACCTATCGTGTTAAATTAGCAATTGTTGGTAATTTCTCTAAATACGAAAGTAAAAGCTTAAAAGATTTTATTTTCGAAAGTAATAAAGGAAAACTGGTTAATTTTGTTGATGATATCGAAAAGGCACTAGTGTTTCTATCCGTTTAAAATCTATTTAGAATTTCATAAAGAAATTTTTATAAAATCTGTTAATAATTGCTATCAACTTAATCGCAAATTAAATTACATTTGCATTAAATACACATCAATTATTAATCATAATGAATCCTATTCTCAGAAAAATCATAGCAATTGTTTTAGGAATTGTTATAGGTAGTTTAGTCAATGGAGCTTTAGTTTCCATAAGTGCTTCTGTCATTCCGCCTCCTAACGGAGCAGATGTAACTACTTCGGAGGGGCTTCGAGCTTCCATGCATTTATTCGAACCAAAACATTTTTTGTTTCCCTTTTTAGCACATGCTCTAGGAACATTCTCCGGCGCTTTAGTGGCAGCATGGATTACGCCTACTAGTAAATTAACATTTGCAATGGTTATTGCAGTATTTTTTTTCCTTGGAGGACTGATAACAATTTTCATGCTTCCTTCACCCCTATGGTTCTCTTTGGTAGACCTGATATTTGCATACTTTCCAATGGCATACCTCGCTAAAATGATAATTTCAAAGCGATAAAAAATTTAATATATCACCAAAAACAATCAATAGTTATCGAAAAACAATAATACTCTGTTAAAAGATGTTAATCGGACATTTATTAAATACGATAGGCATATCCTTTGCGTTTATTAAGTACAAACAGAGTAAAAGAGTAAATAATTTCATAATTTAGGTTAATAATTGGTTAGTTAAATCCTGAGACTCCCCGTCTCAGGATTTTTTTATTAAAATTTATTAATTCCGTTAAAAAACCTTAAAAAGTCCCATTCAGGCATAGTTTTGGCAACACCATTAATGTAACATCGCTATTACAATAGATTAATTAAAACGTGAACTTTATGAATGAATTATTTTTTTCAGCATTAATTATAGGAAATCTATTTTTTGGTTCTTCACAAGATCAAGAAGAAAACACCGAGTTAAATATTAGCCACCAGGAAATGGAAGAATCCAATTATAAAGGAACAACTGATTTAATAGAAAATGGAATTAAAAATTTCACATTTAAGACCGTTGGAGATGAATATCCTGATCGTTTAATAATTTATGTCAATGAAGAAAGGCAGGGTGAAACCTATGTGGGTAATGAGTTTTCGATTAATAAACCGAAGGATATTACAAAAGATAAATATTTAGAAGTTTTATTAAAATATTATGATAAAGGTCAATTAAAAACATATTCAAAAGATGTAGTAAGTTTTTAATCTCAATTAAATATCTTCATTCAGCCTGAGAAAGATTCTCGGGCTGTTTCTTTGTTAAACCTTTTACCGATAAATCCCCTGTTTTTACCGAGAAAGCTTTAGAACTCGCCTATTTAGCCTGTTAGCGCCTTCTTTTTGACCCTACCTTTGATGTATCAAATAAGAAATAAATAATTAAACAGATACAACCACAAAAAATAAAAGTCATGAAAAATCTAGTAAAAACATTC
>Ga0308157_10001043_pt1 | contig 66563 bp, 53 predicted proteins | sample PhyBR1_FD_201035 | JGI IMG/M metagenome (GOLD analysis project Ga0308157, IMG submission 201035) | Phyllosphere microbial communities from UC Gill Tract Community Farm, Albany, California, United States - DLSLB.R1 | ecosystem: Host-associated > Plants > Phyllosphere > Unclassified | place: USA... | reverse complement strand
TGCGCAGCAGACCGACGCGGTACTGGTTTTCCAGCAGCTCGCCGACCGAACGCACGCGACGGTTGCCCAGGTTGTCGATGTCGTCGATCTCGCCGCGGCCGTCCTTCAGGCCGACCAGGATCTGCAGAACCTTCAGCACGTCGTCCTTTTGCAGGACGCGGATTTCGTCGGAAACCTCGGGGGTCTCCAGACGCATGTTCATCTTGACCCGGCCCACGGCCGACAGGTCGTAGCGTTCCGAATCGAAGAACAGGGAGTTGAACATGGCCTCGGCGGCTTCCGGGGTCGGCGGCTCGCCCGGACGCATGACGCGGTAGACGTCGAACAGCGCGTCCTCGCGGCCCGTGTTCTTGTCGATGCGCAGGGTGTTGCGCATGTAGGCGCCGACCGTGACGTGGTCGATGTCCAGCACGTCGATGGTGGTGAAGCCGTGACTTTCCAGCAGTTCGATGGTCGGCGCGTCCAGCTCGTCGCCGGCTTCGGCGTAGATCTCGCCGGTCTCATAGTTGACGGCGTCGGCGGCCAGATATTTGGTCAACAGAGCATCGGCGGCCAGCGACAGCGACGAGGTCGTCTCGCCCAGCTTCTTGGCCTGACGGGCGCTGATCTTCGTGCCCGCAGCGGCGATCACTTCGCCAGTGTCGGCGTCGACCAGGTCGAACTCCGGCTTCACACCGCGCCAGCGGTCGGCCTTGTAGGGCGTGACCCAGCCTTCGCCGCGCTTCTCGTAAGGCACGGTCTCGTAGAAGGTCTTGAGGATCTCCTCGCCGTCCATGCCCAGGGCCATCAGGAAGGTCGAGGCCGGCAGCTTACGACGACGGTCGATGCGGGTGTAGACCACGTCTTTGGCGTCGAACTCGAAGTCCAGCCACGAACCGCGGTAGGGGATCACGCGGGCGGCGAACAACAGCTTGCCCGAGCTGTGCGTCTTGCCCTTGTCGTGGTCGAAGAAGACGCCCGGCGAACGGTGCATCTGCGAGACGATGACCCGCTCCGTGCCGTTGACGACGAAGGTGCCCTTGTCGGTCATGAGCGGGATGTCGCCCATGTAGACGTCCTGCTCCTTGATGTCCTTGACCGAGCGTGCGCCGGTCTCTTCATCCGCCTCGAATACGATCAGGCGCAGCTTGACCTTCAGCGGCGCGGCATAGGTCATGTCGCGCTGGATGCATTCCTCGACGTCGTATTTCGGCTCCTCGAACTCGTAGGAGACGTATTCCAGGATGGCGCGTTCGTTGAAGTCCTTGATCGGGAAGACCGACTTGAACACCGCCTCAATGCCTTGATCCTTGCGCGGTCCGCTGCGCACTTCGCGCTGCAGGAACTGCTCATAAGATGCGCGCTGGACCTCGATCAGGTTCGGCATCTGGATCGCTTCGGGGATGCGCCCGAAGGAGTGGCGGATGCGCTTCTTGCCGGTGAACGAGGTGGCGGTGGCGAACTGACCGGGGGCGGTGAGTTCAGCTTTGGACTTGGCCATTCTGTCTTCCCAATACGCCACCCGGGCAGGCGGCGATCAAATGCAGCAGCCACGGCCTCGCCCCCACCTTGATTCGGAGGGGCGACCCGTGACCATCGATTTCGGCGTCCACCCTCGGGCCTTGCGGCGCCAGGACACCTGAATTGTAGGGCTCCCTTGGGAAGGAGCGCGTCTTCGCTCGGTCGGAGGGCGACGGACCGGGCCTCGACGCTTTCGCGCGCGGACTCATGGAGTTCTGCGGAACGCGGACATATACGCGCTTCTCCGGCGAAATAAAGGCTGTCCACAAGATTTTCCTGATCGGCGTCGCTGCAGCCTTGCGATCCGCCCCATTGCTTTACAGCCACGGTGAAAATAGCGTCGCGCCATGACCTTCATGAAGCCCGCCCTCGCCGCCGCCCTCCTCCTCGGCCTCGCCGCCTGCGCCTCGCCCGGCCCCTTTGCGGGTCTGGACCTGTCAGCGCCCGGCACGCAGGAGAAATGGGACGCCGCCAACCGGGCCTATCTGACCTGGAATGCAGGCCAGCGCGGCTGGACCACCACCGAATCGGGTCTGCAATACCGCCGCGTCGGCGCCGCTCGTCCCGAGGGCCGCCAGCCCGCCTCCACCGACACGGTCAAGGTCCACTATCGCGGGACCTTCGTGGACGGACGCGAGTTCGACAGCTCCTATTCCCGCAACGAACCGACTGAGTTCCCTCTGAACCGCGTCATCAAGGGCTGGACCGAAGGCGTCGGCCTGATGCGCGAGGGCGAGACGTATGAGTTCGTCATTCCCTCCGATCTGGCCTACGGCGACCGCTGGGTCGGCGGCGACGAACTGCCGCCCCGTTCGACCCTGCGCTTCACCGTCGAACTGCTGGAAGTGAAACCGGCGGCCTGATCCGCCAAGATGACAGGATTTTAATGTGCAGACCGGCGCATCGGGTTGACCCGCCGCGCCCCGCGTCGTGATCTCCCGGCCTTCGTTCGTCGGAAGAGTGCATCATGAACCGTCCCGCCGCCCGCCTGTTGCTGTCCGCCTGCGCCGCCGCCCTGCTGATGGGGCCGCTGGCCGCTCACGCCCAGACGCCTGCGACCGCTCCGCCGGCGCTGGACCGGGTTCTGGCCCCCATCCCCGCGCCGCGCGACGCCCCCTATCCCGGCGTCGTCACCCTGGATGTGGACGCCACCGACATCGATCGCCGCATCGTCTCGATCCGCCAGACGATTCCCGTCGACGGCCCCGGCCCGCTGATCCTGCTGTATCCGCAATGGCTGCCCGGCAACCACAGCCCGTCCGGCCCGGTCGATGACGTCGCCGACCTGCACATCACCGCCAACGGCCAGGAACTGCGCTGGGTCCGCAACACGCTGAACACCAACGCCTTCGAGGTCGAGGTGCCCACCGGCGTCTCCTCGGTCGAGGTCGCCTTCAAATGGCTGACCCCCATCGACGGCTCGCAAGGCCGGGTCGTCATCACGGACGAGATGGTCAACATCCAGTGGGAGAAGGCGCTGCTGTATCCCGCAGGCTATTATTCACGCCAGATCACCTTCCGCCCGACCCTGCGCCTGCCCGAAGGCTGGCGTTACGGCGTGGCGCTGGACACGGAATCCTTCACCGGCGGCGTGGCGACCTTCGCCCCCATCACCCTCGATCACCTGGCCGACAGCCCCGTCTTCGCCGGGCTTCACTACCGCCAGATCGACTTGGACCCCGGCGGCCGCTCGCCTGTCCGGCTGAACGTCATCGCCGACGACGAAGCCATGCTGGCCGCCACCGACGAGCACATCGCGCTCCACCGCAATCTGGTGCAGCAGGCCGACCGCCTGTTCGGGGCCCGGCACTACAACCACTATGACTTCCTGCTGGCCGTGACCGACAAGCTGGGCGGCATCGGCCTGGAGCATCAGCGCTCTTCGGAAAACAGCGTCGACACCCGCTATTTCACAGCCCCGACCTCGACCCTGGCCGACCGCGACCTGCTGGGCCACGAATACACCCACAGCTGGAACGGCAAATGGCGCCGTCCCGCCGATCAGGCCACGCCCAATCTGAACTCGCCGCTGCAAAACTCCCTGCTCTGGGTCTATGAGGGCCAGACTCAGTACTGGGGCCTGGTCCTGTCGGCGCGCGCGGGCCTGATGACCAAGCAGCAGGCCATCGACGTTCTGGCCAACACCGCCGCCAGCTTCGCGGATATCCCCGGCCGCCAATGGCGCGCCATGCAGGACACCACCAACGACCCGATCATCGCCGGTCGTCGTCCCCAGCCCTGGTCCAGCTTCCAGCGCAGCGAGGACTATTACCGCGAAGGGGCCCTGATCTGGCTGGACGCCGACACAATGATCCGCGAGCAGTCACGCGACCGCCGCTCGCTTGACGACTTCGCCAAGGGCTTCTTCGGCGTCGAGGATGGAAACTGGGATCCGGCGCCCTACACCTTCTCCGACGTGACCTCGACGCTGAACGCGGTGCAGGTCAATGACTGGACCGACTTCCTGCGCAGCCGCCTGGACGCCGTCGGTCCGCAGGCGACCGGCCCCCTGGGCGGCATCGAGCGCGGCGGCTATCGCTTGGTCTTCCGCGAGACGCCGAACGACTACACCAAGGCGCTGAACGCCGAACTGGGCCGCACTGACTTCCAGTATTCGCTGGGCCTGATGACCAACGGCGCCAACCGCATCACCCAGGTGCGCTGGGGCTCCCCGGCCTTCCAGGCGGGCCTGACCTCGGGCTGGGACATCGTCGCCGTCAACGACCGCGCCGCCAGCCCTGCCGTCATCGCCGAGGGCATCACCGCGGCCAAGGGCGAAGGCGCGCCGGTGGTGATGATGCTGCGTCGCGGCGACCGATTCCGCACCGTCTCCTTCGACTACCACGACGGCCTGCGCTACCCGCATCTGGAGCGGATCGCGGGGACGCCGGATCGGATCGGCGAAATTCTCAGCCCTCGGGCACGATAGGACAAGGACCGTCGATGCTGAAACCCGCTCTCCTCGCCCTGCTGCTGACGACGGCGGCGATGCCCGCCGTGGCCCAAAGCCAGGCCCCCAGCCAGGCTCAGGCGCCCCTGCCCGTTCCGACCAGCCTGCCGCACGCCTTGCCGCCGATCCCTGCGCCGCAGGACCGCGACTATCCCGGCGTCATCGATCTGCGGGTCGATCTGACGGATCTGGACCACAAGGTCATCCGTGTGCGCCAGATCGTGCCGGTCAGCGCCGGTCATCTGGTGCTGCAGTACCCGAAATTCATTCCCGGCAACCACGCCGACACCGGCCCGATCCAGCTGGTCTCGGGTCTGACGGTCACCGGTTCGGGCGAGAGAATCGAATGGGTGCGCGACACCGTCGACCCCTATGCCTTCCACCTCGACATTCCCGAGGGCGTGACCAGCATCGAGGTCGCCTTCGAATGGCTGACCCAGCCCGACAACGCGACCTGGCGCGTGGTCATGACGCCCGAGATGGTCAATCTGCAGTGGGAGAAGGCCCTGCTCTATCCCGCCGGCTACAACCACAGCCGCATCATGTTCGCGCCGTCTGTCGTGCTGCCGACCGGCTGGAACTTCGGCGTCGCCCTGACCGAGGCCGGCCGTGATGGCGACGTGGCCGGGTTCGAGCCGATCAGCCTCGAACATCTGGGCGACAGCCCCATGTTCGCGGGCCTGCACTACCGCCGCATCGACATCGATCCTGGCGGGCGCTCGCCGGTCCATCTCAATCTGGTCGGCGACACCGCCGCCTCCATCGACGCCTCGCCCGAGTGGATCGCCAAATATGAGGAACTGGTGGATCAGGCCGACCGCCTGTTCGGCGCCCGCCACTATGACCGCTACGAATTCCTTCTGGCTCTGACGTCCAAGCTGGGCGGCATCGGCCTGGAGCATCACCGCTCGTCCGAGAACACCGCCGCGCCCAACTACTTCTCCAGCGCCAACCCCGCCTATGGCGCGCGCGGCCTGCTGCCGCATGAATATGTGCACAGCTGGAACGGCAAGTTCCGCCGTCCCTCCGACGAATATGTCGCCAACTTCAACGTCCCGACCCAGAACACCTTGATGTGGGTCTATGAGGGCCAGACCGAATACTGGGGCGACGTGCTGACGCCGCGTTCGGGTCTGGGCACGGTCGAGGAGGCCGTCATCAACCTGGCCGAGGTCGCCGGCTTCTATGATCAGCAGCCGGGGCGCCAATGGCGCGCGCTTCAGGACACCACCAACCACAACCTGCTGGGCTACCGCACGACCAATCCCTGGTCGTCATGGATGCGCGGGACGGGCGACTACTACCGCGAAGCCCTGCTGATCTGGCTGGACGCCGACACATTGATCCGCGAGCAGACCAACGACCGCAAATCTCTGGACGACTTCGCCCGCGCCTTCTTCGGCGTCGAGGACGGCGTCTGGGAGGCCCGCCCCTACACCTTCGACGATGTGGTCCAGACCCTGAACGCCGTGCATCCGCATGACTGGGCGACCTTCCTGCGCACCCGGCTGGACGCGGTCGGCCCCGACGCCCGCGCGCCTCTGGATGGCATCGAGCGGGCGGGTTGGCGCCTGACCTGGGTCGATCAGCTGACGCCGGTCGAAAAGCGCATGATGTCGGGCTGGGGTAATGACTTCCAGTATTCCCTCGGCTTCAATCTTGGATCGGGAAACCGCATCACGGGCGTGCGCTGGGGCTCGCTGGCCTATGAGCACGATCTGGGCGCGGGCTGGGAGCTGATCGCCGTCGGCGACCGCACCGCCTCGGCCGAGGCCCTGCGCAACGCCGTCACAGCGGCCAAAAGCAGCAACGATCCCATCGTCCTGGTGGTCAAGCGCGGCGAAGAGTTCCGCACTCTGTCCTTCGATTATCACGACGGCCTGCGCTATCCGCGCCTGGTCCGCATCGAAGACACCCGCGACCGCTTGGCCGACATCTTCGCACCAAGACGACGGTAGAAGCTCCGATCCCTCTCCCGGCGGGAGATGGTCACGTGCTGAAGTTCGAGCAAAGAAAAACGGGCCGGGGATTGCTCCCCGGCCCGTCCATTCTTCAGCCTGATCGCCCTCAAGCCGCGCGAAGCGCCTCAGGGCAACCCAAAAGACCTGATCTTACTTGATCTGGATCTTGGCGCCGGCTTCCGTCAGCTTCTTGGCGATTTCGTCAGCGATGGTCTTGGAGACGTTCTCGACGACGTTCTGCGGAGCGCCTTCGACCAGGTCCTTGGCTTCCTTCAGACCCAGGTCCGAACGGACGCCGCGGACTTCCTTGATGACGTTGATTTTCTTGTCGCCGCCGTCGATCAGGACAACGGTGAACTCGGTTTGCTCTTCAGCAGCTTCAGCCGGAGCAGCAGCAGCGCCGCCGGCAGCGGCGACGGCGACCGGAGCAGCGGCGCTGACGCCCCACTTTTCTTCCAGCAGCTTGGACAGTTCGGCGGCTTCGAGGACGGTCAGCGAGGACAGGTCTTCGACGATCTTGGACAGGTCAGCCATGGTTAGTTTTCCTTCGGAGGATTGGGTTCAGTAGAGAGGTGTGCAGAGATGGAAGTCGGTTCCGCTTACGCGGCGTCCTTCGTGGCGTAGGCGTTGAGAACGCGGGCCAGTTGGGCGGCCGGGGCTTGCGTGATGCCGGCGATACGGGTCGCAGGCGTGTTGAGCAGGCCGAGGAACGACGCGCGGATCTGATCCAGCGACGGCAGTTTGGAGAGAACCTCCACGCCCTTCGCGTCCAGAACCTTGTCACCCATGAAGCCGCCCAGAACCACGAACTTCTCGTTGGCCTTGGCGTATTCAGCAGTGACTTTGGCGGCCGTCACCGCGTCGTCGGCATAAGCGATGCCCACGGGACCCTTGAACAGGCCGTGGTAATCGCTGCCTTCAGCGGCTTCGAGCGCCTTCAGCGCCAGGCGGTTCTTGACCACCTTGAACGTGCCGCCCGCAGTACGCAGGCGACCACGCAGGTCTTCCATATCCGCAACGGTCAGACCCAGGTTGTGGGTCACGACCACGGCGCCCGCGTCGGCGAAAACGCCCTTCAGCGTTTCGATCGACTCGGCTTTTTGTGCGCGGTCCATTGCGGTCTCCAGTCTAGTCATTCGCCGCCGGGCTTATTCCCGACGACGGATTGGCTCAAACGCCTACGCATCGCTGCGAAGCGTTCAGGCCGGTCGTATTGTCCGAAGGAAGCTGCAACCCTGACGCACCGGTTTCGGCGGCGTCTGGCGTCGTCTGCATCCCCATCTCCCCACGGCGTCAGAGGGCTCTCTGACATTTACGGACTGGGCGACCCCCAGACCCCGAAGTTCTCGGACAGGGCCGTCGCAACCCGAAGGTCATGACGGCGAAGCCGCGCTCTATACACGCTGCGCCCGCAAACTCAAGCCCGGAGCCCGCCGTCGCGGCTTTCTCAACCCAGGGTCTTGACGTCGTCGCCTGCGAGATCATTACAATCCCGTCATCTTTAAAGGGATGGGGGGCCTCTAAAGTGAACCAGGATGGGCCACAGGCCGAACTGCTGCGCCGCGCAGGCGAGGCCTTGGCGCGGCGTGATCCGCAATCCGCCCTGGCGCTTCTCGACCAGGCCGACAGCCTCGGCCCCACCCACAACGGAACCCTGCACCGCGCCCTGGCCCTGCGGCTGACGGGTGACTTCCACAGCGCGCTCAAGGTGCTGGACGACGCTTTAGCCATGCAGCCTTATGACTTCACCGCCCTTCTGGCCAAGGGGGCCATGTTGGAGAAGGTCGGCCAGGCGCCGGCCGCCGCCGACGTCTATCGCAATGCCTTGAAGATCGCGCCGCCGCCTGAACGCTGTCCGCCTGCACTCGCCGCCCAGATGTCGCATGCCGACAGCGTTGTTCGTCGCCACGCCGAGGCCCTGCGCGACCATATGCTGCGCCGGGTCGCCCCCCTGCGCGAGACCGTCGATCCGGCCATTCTGGACCGCTTCGACGAGGGGCTGGAGATCTACGCCGGGGTGAAGACGGCGCCCAAGCAGGAGCCTCTGCTGCTCAACTATCCGCGCCTGCCGGCCATCCCCTTCCCCGACCGCGCCCTGTTTCCGTGGCTGGAGTCGCTGGAGGCCGCAACGTCCGACATCCAGGCCGAGCTTCAAGCGCTTCTGGACGGCGGCATGGACGCCTTCGCCCCCTATATCGCCTACCCCAAGGGGGCGCCGGTCAATCAGTGGGAAGAACTGAACCACTCGCGCAAATGGACCTCCCTGTGGCTGTGGCGCGACGGCCTGCGCCAGGACGAGGTCTGCGCCCGCTGTCCGAAGACCACCGCCCTGCTGGAGTCTTTGCCGATGGCGGATCAGGAGGGTTTCGCCCCCACCGCCGTCTTCTCGGCCTTGCAGCCTCACACCCATATTCCGGCGCATACGGGGTCATCCAATGTCCGGCTTCTGGTCCATCTGCCGCTGATCCTGCCCGGTCCGGCCCGCTTCCGCGTCGGCAACACCACGCGGGACTGGAAAATGGGCCAGGCCTGGGTCTTCGACGACACCATCGAGCACGAAGCCTGGAACGACGCTGACGAACTGCGGGTCATCCTGATCTTCGACATCTGGAACCCCTGGCTGTCCGAGGCGGAGAAGACGCTGATCACCGCCATGATGCAGGCCCAACGCAGTTTCATGGTCGGAAGCTGACAGCCCCTTCCCAAGCGTCGCAGAACAGGGTCACATCGGCGCGAACGGGAGTTGCGCCATGACCGAAGCCGCCGACGCCGCCAGCAGGGACCGTATGGGCCGCGACAGCCTGGGCCGCGCCGCCGGGCCGCTGCTGTTCCCCTTCCGCATGATCATCGCGGTCATTCAGGGCGCCGCGCTATGGTGGCTGCATCAGTCGGTCTCAGCGCTCGGTTGGTTGTGCGACAATGATCCGGCTCTATGCCCCAGCGTCAGTTGGCCCGGAACCGTCCCCGAACTGTTCGCGCCTCTTGTGTTGGTCTTCTTCTTCGTCCCTGTCCTGTTGCTGGCCGGTGTCGGAAGAATGCGGCCCCGCACCCTGGCGATCTGGGCCGTCGCCGCCGCCGCCGTCCTCGCCCTGCTGGGCTGGCACGACGTGGTCCGCCAGAGCGCCGAGACCTTGGAACGCTCGCCCTTGTTCTCCGGCCCCCTGTTCTTCTTCAGCGCCGCCGCCCTGTTCATCACCCACCATCTGATCCTGCCCGCTGACGCCGAGCGGCGCTGGATCGCTCCTTTCCCCGCCTATTTCGACACCGCCTGGAAGGCCGGGGTCCAACTGGCCCTGTCGATCGGTTTCACCGGCGCCTTCTGGCTACTGCTGCATCTGGGCGCGGCGTTGTTCAAGGTCATCGGCCTCAGCTTCCTCGACATGCTGATCGGCAAGGACTGGTTCTGGATTCCGCTCACCTGCCTGGTCTTCGCCATTGCGGTTCATCTGACCGATGTGCGCGACGGGTTGATCCGGGGGGTCCGCACCGTGGTGCTGATGCTGCTGTCCTGGCTGTTGCTGGTCATGACGGTGCTGGTCGCCGGCTTCCTGATCGCCCTGCCCTTCACCGGGGTCAGCGGCCTGTGGAACACAGGCAACGGCACATCACTGGTGTTGGCGGCGGCGGCGGCCCTGATCATCCTGATCAACACCGCCTATCAGGACGGACGCCCCGACAACCTGCCGCCCCGCGTGCTGAGGGTCGCTGTCCGCATCGCCGCCGTGCTGATCACGCCTCTGATCATTCTGGCCTTCTGGGGCCTGGCGCTGCGCATCGGCCAGCACGGGCTGACGCCTGACCGGATCATCGCCCTGGCCTGCGCCGTAGTCGGCCTGTCCTATGCGTTTGGATATGGCGTAGCGGCGCTCAGGCCCTTCTGGCGGCGCGGCTCGGCCTGGATGGCCCCGCTGGAGCGCGCCAACGTCTGGACCGCCGTCCTGGCCGTCGGCCTGATCCTGGCCCTGTTCAGCCCCCTGGCGGACCCGACCCGCCTGTCGGTCGCCGACCAGGTCGCCCGGCTGGAGCGCGGCGCCGTCAGCCCCGAACATTTCGACTACCGCTTCCTGCGTTTCGAGAGCGGCAAGGCGGGACTGGCTGGACTGACGCGCCTGTCGGCCTCGACCAACGCCGAAGTGGCCCGCCGCGCCCGCGAAGCCGCCGCCGCCGAGAACCGCTGGGACGACGCCGCCACCGGCGCCCCTGAACGCACGCCCGTGTTCGAGGTCTGGCCCGCCGGAGCCGCCTTGCCTGAAGGTTTCGTCAGCAGCATCGGCACGGACGACGGCCGCTACTATTGCACGCCCAACAATCAGTGCGTCGCCAAGCCGATGGACTTGAACGGCGACGCCGCGCCGGAAGTCCTCGTCGCCACCAGCCACAACATCACTCTGTGGGCGCGCAACGCGGACGGCGCCTGGAAAAGCGTCGGCGACTTCAACACCAACAGGTGCGACGGGCGTGACCGTCCCAAGGATGACCGTGATGTCCTGCGATCCGACGCGCTGCGGTCGGTGGCGCCGGCATGGCCCGATCTCGATTTCGCGGGCCAGCGCCTTGAAGCCAACACCAGCCTCTCCTGTCTGCACGATCTCGCTGCTGCGTCAGCGACGGCCGATTAACCTCTCGCTCACCACCCCGGACAACCCGTTCTTCACCTTGCGCGGGCTAAAACGTCCCGAAATGGGCCAGTCCGTCTCCTCACGGCGGCCCTCCGGTAAGAGTTGAAGGGCGGCTTTCATGGCCAAGACAGTTCTCGTGGTGGACGACGATCCGACCCAGCGCCGCCTGGCCCAGGCGGTTCTGGAGCGTGAAGGCTACGCCGTCGTCCATGCCGAAAGCGGCGGCGAGGCCATCGACCGCATGACCAAGGGCGGCGGCGCCGACGTGGTCCTGCTGGACATGATCATGCCGGGCCTCAGCGGCATGGAGACCCTGGCTGAACTGCGCACCGCAGGCGTGACCACGCCGGTCATCGTCCTGACCGCCAACGGCGGCGTCGACGCCGTGGTCAAGGCCATGCAGGCCGGCGCTCAGGACTTCTTCGTCAAGCCGGTATCGGCCGAGCGCCTGCTGGTCGGCGTCGCCAACGCCCTGCAGCTGACCCGTCTGACGGCCGAGGTCGGGCGGCTGAACAAGCGCGTCTCCAACCGCACCTCCTTCGACGACCTGGTCGGCGACAGCGCCCCCATGCGGATGGTCAAGGCTCTGGGCGTGCGCGCCGCCAAGTCCGGCATCCCGGTCTTGATCACCGGCGAGAGCGGCGTCGGCAAGGAGGTCATCGCCCGCGCCCTGCACGGCGCGTCTGACCGAGCCGGCAAGCCTTTTGTGGCCGTCAACTGCGGCGCCCTGCCCGCCAATCTGGTCGAGTCCATCCTGTTCGGCCACGAGAAGGGCGCCTTCACCGGGGCCCACGACAAACACCTGGGCAAGTTCCAGGAGGCCAACGGCGGCACCCTGTTCCTGGACGAGATCGGCGAACTGCCTCTGGACATGCAGGTCAAGCTGCTGCGCGCGCTTCAGGAAGGCGAGGTCGATCCCGTCGGCGCCAAGCGGTCGGTCAAGGTCGATGTGCGCATCGTCTCGGCCACGAACCGCGACCCGGCCCAGCAGGTCAAGGAAGGCGCCTTCCGCGAAGACCTGTTCTACCGCCTGAACGTCTTCCCCATCGAGGCGCCGTCCCTGCGCGAGCGGCGCGAGGACATTCCAGCCCTGGTCGACCACTTCATCGCCCGCTTCAATGTCGAGGAAGGCAAGCGCGTCTCGGCCTGTTCGCCCGAAACCCTGGCCCTGCTGACCGCCTTCGACTGGCCCGGCAATGTCCGCCAGCTGGAGAACGCCGTCTATCGCGCCATCATCCTGGCCGACGCCCCCTATCTGCAGCCGCACGACTTCCCCGCCATCTCCGGCGTGGTGATGGCCCTCCCGTCCCTCATGGGACATGCGGATCGCCACGACAGCGGCCGGACAGAGGGGACTGAAACTTCAGCCGCCGCCGAAGCCTCCGCTCCCGAAGCGCCCGTCCGCATCCACGACGACCGAGGCCATCTGCGCACACTGGAGGAGATCGAGCATGATCTGATCCAGCATGCGCTGGAAGTCTATTCCGGCCATATGTCCGAGATCGCGCGACGCCTCGGCATCGGCCGCTCGACCCTGTATCGCAAGCTGCGCGAACAGGGTCTGGACGGGGCCCTGAGAGAAGCCGGGTGAGACTTAAAGGCAACGCCTCAGCGAAGCCCCAAGTCTGTCTGAAAGTTCACTAGCGAACACCGTCATGCGCGGCGATGACCAGCCATGCGCGCATGACGAGAACCTCGCAACCCGCGACGGAATCCGACGGGCCGCACGTTAGACCAGTCTCCTCCCTTCGGATTGTCTCATGCTTCTCGTCACCACCGCCCTCTCCGGCCTCATGGCCGGCATGATCCAGACGGCTCCCGCGCCCCAGGCCCGGCCTCAAACGCCGCCCGTCGCAACGGCCCCGGCGGCTGACGACGATGTGACCGATCTCGGCACGGTGACCAGCACGGGCACGCGGCCGCGCGGCGCGGTCAACAGCGACATCCCGCCTGATCTGACCCTTAGCGCCGACCAGATACAAGCCTATGGCGCCGCCAACATCTCCGAGCTTCTGGCCTATCTCGAGCCGGTGACGCGCAGTTCGCGCGGCCGCGCCGACGGCCAGCCGGTCATGCTGGTCAACGGCCGCCGCGTCTCCGGCTTCCAGGAGATCCGCAGCATTCCGACCGAGGCCATCGAACGCGTCGACATCATGCCCGAGGAGGTGGCCCTCCAGTACGGCTACAGCGCCGACCAGCGCGTGGTGAACTTCGTGCTCAAGGCCAATTTCCGCTCTCTGTCCGGCCAGGCATCCTTGCGCGGCCCGACCCAGGGCGGCCGCACCACCACCGACATCGAAGGCACGCTGTTCAGCATCGCCGGCGGCAGCCGCTGGTCGCTGGACGTCGAGCACGAGCGCTCCTCGCCCCTGTTCGAATCCGAACGCGACATCGAGCGCAAGTCCGGCTCCACTCCGTATGATCTGATCGGCAACGTCCTCGGCGCCCCGTTCGGCACAGAGACCAGCCCCGGCTCCGGCGTTCTGGTCACGCCCGTCCCCCAGACTCCGGGCGCGCCGACCCTGGCCGACTTCCTCGCCGTATCGGGCGCCCCGCGCAGCGGCGATCTGGGTTCCTACCGCACCCTTCTGGCCCAGGGCGAACAGCTCAGCGTGCGCGGTTCGGTCAAGCATGACCTGAACGACACCACCGCCGCCACCGTCAGTGTCGGCCTCCAGAACACCACCTCGCGCAGCTTCAACGGCCTGCCCGGCGTCATTCTCGATCTGGACTCTGCCAACAGCTTCTCGCCCTTCGCCAACGATGTTCAGGTGTTCCGCTATCTCGATGCGCCCGAGTCCATGGCGCGCAAGTCCGACACCCTGACCCTCAACGTCGGCACGGTGCTGGACGGCTTCCTCGGCGACTGGCGCTGGACCCTGTCTGGCAACTACGACCGGATCGAAACCGACACCGTCACCGGACGCGGCTACTCCGCCACGCCGTTCCAGACCCGGCTTGCGGCCAATGACCCCACGGCCAACCCCTTTGGCGCGCTGAACATCACCGACTTCGCCCCCTTAGCCAGCGACACGGCCAACTCGGTCTCCCAGGTGCTGGGCGCCGAACTGGTGCTGAACGGCAAGCTCTACACCCTGCCGGCGGGCGGCGTGACCTCGACCTTCAAACTGGGCGCCGACACCCGGTCGCTGGATTCGACCAGCCTGCGCGGCGGCGTGACCACCGACCGTTCCCAATCGCGCGACCGGGTCAACGGCACGGCCAGCTTCGACATCCCGGTGTCCGACCGGGCCAAGGACATCCTGCCCTTCCTCGGCGACCTCTCGCTGAACGTGAACCTGGGTTATGAGGAACTGTCCGACTTCGGCGGCCTGCCCACCCTCGGCGCAAGCGTCAACTGGTCGCCGATCGAGCCCCTGTCCTTCCTGTTCAGCTACACCGACGAACAGGGCGCGCCCTCGATCTCGCAGTTGAACGACCCGATCATCACCACCGCGAACGTGCCGGTGTTCGACTTCGCCACCGGCAAGACCGTCTTCGTCAGCCGCATCGATGGCGGCAATCCGGGTCTGAACGCCGACAACCGCCATGTCTTCAAGGCTGGCGTCACCTTCCGACCGACCATGCCGACGGGTGACCTGCGCCTCAGCTCGACCTGGACGCTCAGCCGCACCGATGACGTCCTGGCCGCCTTCCCGACCATCACGCCCGAACTGGAAGCCGCCCTGCCCGGCCGCTTCGTCCGCGCCGCGCCCTTGCCCGGAGAAACGGTCGGCGAACTGCTCTCGTTCGATGCCCGCGCCCTGAATTTCGACCGCGCAGAGCGCCAGGACATCCGCACCGGTTTCAACTTCTCGCGCCCCTTCGGCACGCCGCGGCCCACGCCTGAAGCTGAAGGCGAAGGCGGTCAAGGTGGTCCGGGCGGCGCTCGCGGTCCCCGTCCCGGCGGCGGCGCCATGGTCATTTCGGGTCCCGGCGGCGGCGGTCCTCGCGGCGGCGGCGGCGGTCGCGGCGGCTCGCGCATGCAGATGCAGCCCGGCCAGGGCATGTTCAACCTGTCCGTCTACCACACCTGGCGCCTGCAGGATGAGATCGTCATCCGCGACGGCCTGCCGGTCATCGACCTGTTGGACGGCGGCGCCACCGGCAGCCGCGGCGGCAGCCCGCGTCACGAAATCCAGGTCCAGGGCGGCGTCTTCAAGGACGGCATGGGCGCCTTCCTGAACGCCAACTGGCGCGACTCGACCCGCGTCAACGGCGGCACGAGCGGCAACGACCTTCTGTTCTCGGATCAGACGACCATCAACCTGAACATGTTCGTTGACCTGGGCGCCCGCACTTCGCTTGTCGAGCGCTGGTCCTGGCTGAAGGGTTCGCGCCTGAACCTGGGCGTGCAGAACATCTTCGACAGCCGCCCCGAAGTCCGCGCCAGCAATGGGGACCTGCCGCTGAACTACCAGCCCGACTATCTGGACCCGCAGGGCCGGACGATCAGCCTGACGTTCAGGAAGATACTGTTCTAGGCCTCCCCCATCGGGGGAGGATTCGACAGGGGCGCTACTCTTCCGCTTTCGGCGGCGCCTTGCGTCCCCAGCGGCGCTTGGGCGCCTCGCCGCTGGCCTTCGCCGCGATCTCCTTCAGCTTGCGCCCCTGCATCATCGACAGGGCCTGACCGGGCGCGCCCTTCTCGGGGTCGCCGAAGGCGCGGCCGTGGGTCTTCACCCGCTCGCTGACCGATTCGAGGAACTCTCCTTCCCACTCAGACAGCGAAACGCCCGCCTTCTCTGCCGAGCGGCGGGCGCGTCTCAATGCATTCAGGGCGGCTCTCTGGGCCGCCTTGCGTTCGGCCTCGAACGGACTTGAGAGCGGCTTTTTCTTCGCCCTATCGCCCGCAGGGCTGCTTGAGGGCGGGTTACTCTTCGCCCTATTGCCCGCAGGGCTGCTTGAGGGCGGTTTCTTGCCGCCCCTGCCCCCGCCGAAGCCGGTTCGCTTCAGGCTCAGATCTCGCCCAGCGCCGACAGATACAGGTCCAGGATCGCGTCCTCTTCCTGGCGCTTGGCCTTGTCCTGTTTGCGGATGCGGATGACCTTGCGCAGGATCTTGACGTCATAGCCCTCGCCTTTGGCCTCGGCGAAGACTTCCTTCATGTCCTCCATGACGGCGGCCTTGTCTTCTTCAAGGCGCTCCAGCCGTTCGATGATGGTGCGCAGCCGGCCCTGGGCCGTGGAGGTCAGGACGTCGGGCGAGGAATCAAAGGCGGCGTCGTCGGCCATGGGGAGGGCTCCGGTTGCTGGCCCGGAGAGGGCGCAAAGGCCGTCGGGCGAAGATTGGAAACAGGGGCGACGCTAACCACGTCACGCGGCCCGCATCAACGCTGACGTGCGCCGGACGCGAAAAAGGCTGCGGACAACATCCGCAGCCTTGAACTTTCTTGGTGCGCTATCGCTCGGTTCGCGGAACCTCGCTTCTTGAGCGCTTTCTTGGCCGCTATGCTCGGCTCGCGGAGCCTCGCGGCTTGAGCGCCTGCGTTCAAGCCGCGCACGACCGCGTCGCACGCGTTAGCGCACTAAAAAACTAGCCCTGCTTGGCTTTGAAGCGCGGGTCGGTCTTGTTGATCACGTACACAACACCCTTGCGGCGCACGATCTTGCAGTCGCGGTGGCGGGTCTTGAGCGACTTGAGCGAGCTGCGGACCTTCATGGTCGTCGTCCTAAAATCAGAATCAAAAACAGAAAGGCCGCAGAACGAACCTGCGGCGGAGCGGTGCGTATAGAGAGGCTTCCCCAAAACGTCAACCGGGCGCGAGAGACAAGCCGCACCGCCTTTCCTCCCCGCTTGCAGGGAGGGGGACCGCCCCGGGCTTCGCCGCAGGCGAACCCGAGGACAGGCTACGCGGTGGAGGCGCTGTTTCCGCCGCACCATCCAAAGAGCTTGCTGCGGACAGCCCCTCCATCTCGTCGGCTGATCGCCGCCGATCCACCTCCCCATTTCACATGGGGAGGAGAACACACCAAATCCGCACGCGACCGGGTCGCGCGCATCAGCGCACTAAAAAAAAGGATGGAGGCCTGGCCTCCGAGTTGAACGGAGGGTCTGCGGGGTTGCATCCCCGCCGCGTCGCCCCTCCGCCACCAGGCCGTATCAAAAGGACAAGGCGAACCTAGCGTCACCGTATTACCGGCCCGTTGAAGAAGAAGGTGAAACCCGCATTCACCCTCTTTTAAGGCCGCCGGGCCGCAGATGTACGACCCGGCTCGCGGACTTGTCATGACGCGGCCTGTTCAACACCCGCTAGATTGCCGCCATGCGTATTCGATTCCGCCTCCTCCTCCTGGCCACAACCGCCGCCGCTGTCGCCTGTTCGCCGCTGCCGCCGCCGGCGCAGCCGCCTGTGCCCGGCGCGTCCCTTCCGGCGACGACGCCGCCTGCGGTGACCCCGACCGCGCCATCAGAGCCTGCGCCCCTGGTCCCGGACCAGGCCGGTTTCGACGGCTGGAAGCAGGGCTTCCTCAATCGTCACGGCGGCGACCGACGCGAAGCCTACGCCCGCGAACTGGCGGATCTGACGCCCGACCCGCGCGTCATCCGCCTGGACGGCAACCAGCCTGAGTTCAGCCGCCCCGTCGGCGCCTATATCCAGAGCGCCGCCTCGGCCGCCCGCATCACCCAGGGGCGCCGCCTGATCGACCGCGTGCCGTGGGAGGCGACCCAGCGCTACGGCGTGCCCGCCGACATCCTGGTCGCCGTCTGGGGCAATGAAAGCGCCTTCGGCCAGATCCAGGGCGACTATGATGTCATCCGTTCTCTGGCCACCCTGGCCTTCGACGGCCGCCGCCGCGCCTGGGCCGAGGGTCAGTTGAAGAATGCGCTCGACATCGTCATCGACGGCCGTCGTTCGCGCGAGGGCCTGAAAGGCAGCTGGGCCGGGGCCATGGGCCAGACCCAGTTCATGCCCGACACCTATCTGCGCCTCGGCGTGGACCAGACCGGCGACGGCAAGGTCGACATCTGGGGCTCTGACGCCGACGCACTGTCCTCGGCGGCCAATCTGCTGGCCCAGGCCGGGTGGAAGCGCGGTCAGTCCTGGGGCTATGAGGTCACTCTGCCGTCGAACTTCGACTACAGCCTGGCTGAAGGCGGCGAACATCCCTGGCGCTACTGGGCCCAGCGCGGCGTGACCCTGACACGCGGCGGCGCACCGACAGACGCCGAGGCGCTGGAAGAGGCGGTCATCCTGCTGCCGCAGGGCGCGCGCGGCCCGGCCTTCCTGGCCCTGCCCAACCACTATGTGATCCGCCGCTACAACAATTCCGTCGCCTACGCCCTGGCCATCGGCCTGACGGCGGACGGGATTTCGGGACGGCCCGGCGTGGTCAAGGCATGGCCCGACGACGCCCCCCTGTCGCGCGACCAGAGGGTCGGCGCCCAGCGCGCCCTGACCGCCCTCGGCTATGACACCCAAGGAATCGACGGCGTGGTCGGCACCAACACCCGTTCGGCCCTGCGCCGCTGGCAGGCCGCCAACAACCGCACCGCCGACGGCTATCTGACCGGCGACCTCGCTGATGAGCTGATCCGCCGGGGCGGCTGACGACAACAGGTGTTCCTTCTTCTGCGACAGGAGAAGGAACGCCCCTTCACCTCCCCCGCCAACCGGCCTAAACGCCCGCCATGGCCAGCACGCTTTTCACCCGCCGTTCCTCGGTATTCGCGCTGGCGACCCTGTGCTGCCTGCTGTGGGGCAGCGCCTATCCGGCGATCAAGGCGGGTTACGCCATGCTGGGCGTCGCGCCGTCCGACACGGCGGCCCAGATGCTGTTCGCCGGCTGGCGCTTCGTGCTGGCGGGCGTCATCCTGCTGGCCGTCACCGCCGCGCTGAAGAAGCCGATCTTCAAGCTGACCCTGCCGCAGATGCGCCAGACGGTGTTGCTGGGCCTGACCCAGACCACGCTGCAATACGTCTTCTTCTACATCGGCTTGGCCCATGCCACGGGGGTGAAGTCGTCGATCATGAACGCGACGGGGACCTTCTTCAGCGTCGTCCTGGCGCATTTCCTCTACACCAACGACCGGCTGACCCACCGCAAGGTCTGGGGCTGCGTCGTCGGCTTCGCGGGGGTGCTGGTGGTCAATCTGGGCCGGGGCGGGCTGACGCTGGACATGACCCTGCTGGGCGAAGGCTTCGTCATCGCCGCCGCCTTCGTGCTGGCCGCCGGCTCCATCTACGGCAAGCGGGTGTCGCGCACGCTGGACCCCATGGTCATGACCGGCTGGCAACTGCTGATCGGCGGGGTGGTTCTGGTCGCCATCGGCGTGATCGGCGGCGGTCATCTGGGGGCCATGGACCTCGGCTCGGGCGCCCTGCTGCTCTACATGGCCCTGTTGTCGGCCGTCGCCTTCGCCACATGGAGCCTGCTGCTGAAGCACAATCCGGTGGGGCTGCTGGCCGCCTTCAACTTCCTGATCCCGGTCTTCGGCGTGGCCTTGTCCAGCCTGTTCCTGGGCGAAAGCGTCATGCGCTGGACCTATGGGGCGTCGCTGGTTCTGGTCTGCGTCGGCATCTGGCTGGTGACGCGGCCCGGCCGCCCCGCGCCGGTTATCGAAACCCCGGCTGGTCCATGAAGGCCGCGTCCAGGCCATAGGCCGCGAACCGCGCCAGCCGCTCTTGAAGACGCCCATGCGCCGCTGGGTCATCGCCGATCCGGTCGGCGGGCGGCAGGAAAAGGTTCTCAGCGCGGAAGGTCCAACCCGCCACCTTCAGCCCCGCCGCGTGGGCGGCCGCGATCAGAGCCGTCGGCGCATTCGGCTCAGGCTCGATCAGGACCATGTCCGCGCCGATCCAGTCGGCATAGGCCGCGACTTGCGCCAGCCCTTCCGGCGTGATCATGGCCGCATAGGTCAGGTCGGGCCGATCCGCCGGCCCCCCTTCGGCCGCAATCAGTTGCAGCAAAGACGTGTCGATACGTGACCGCAACCGCTCCAGCGTCCCGACCTCGAAACACTGGACGATCACCGGCGCATCCGCCCCGGTAAGGCCGTGACGCTCCAGCATGGCGACGAAGACGTCCTCCAGCGACAAGCCGATCGCGGCGAAGTAGGAGGGATGCTTCAACTCCGGCGCCACGCCGATGGTCCGCCCGGTCCGCTCGCTCGCCGTCCGGGCGATCTCCAGCACCGCCTCGAACGTCAGGATCGGCTCCAGCCCGTCAAAGGCGGTGTTGGCGGGGCGCAGGTCCGGCAACCGCTCTCGCGCCTTCAGCGTCTGAAGTTCGGCCCAGGTGAAATCCTCGGTGAACCAGCCGGTCACGCTCTGGCTGTCGATGGTCTTGGTGGTGCGGCGGGCGGCGAACACGGGGCGGTCGGCCACATCGGTCGTGCCGCCGATTTCATTCTCGTGTCGGACCAGCAGAACGCCGTCGCGGCTCATCACCAGGTCCGGCTCGATGACATCCGCGCCCTGTTCGACGGCCCGCTCATAGGCCATGCGCGTATGCTCGGGCCGCTCGCCCGAGGCCCCGCGGTGGGCGATGATCAAGGGCGATGAGGGCAGCCCGGCCTCCCGTTCAGAAGAACGCCGATGATGAGCCGGAACGGGTCGGATGGATAGCGCCTGTTACGCCCCCAGAATCCAGCCCTCTTCCTGCTCGACCTGGGCGATCAGCTCGTCGCTCGCGCCCTTCGGCGGGGCGAATGCCTGTTCCAGGCCGCCCGTTTCGTCGAGGGCGGCGAAATGTTCGGCGGTGACGCGCACCTGGGCCTGATCCTTGTATTCGCCCTCGTTCGGCTTGACGGTGAACATGGACGGATAGACCTCGACCACCAGGGCCGACAGAGGCTCGATGTCCTCGGTCGTCAGCGCCCGCCAGCCGGTGCCGAACGGCCAGACTGCGCCGGACGGGCCCAGGCTTTCCAGCAGGCGCCGCACAGCCGCAACGCCCACCAGGGTCTGGCCGCCGACCGCGCCCGCGCCGTGCATCTGCCACACCGACTTGGGCTGGAGCTTGCCTTTGCGGGCCGCATCCTCGGTGGCGCGGAACTCGGGAATGTCGGCGCCGGAGCCTGCCCGTTCTTCAGATTTTGGCGGCTTGGTCGTGGTCAGCCAGCGCTGCGCCTGATTGGCGGGCGCCCCCCACAGCGGCCACGGCTGGTCGGTCATCAGCCGGTTCATCTTGGCCGCGACCTGATAGCGGTTGTTGGTGTTGTCGGGCTTGTCGACCACGTTCGAGGCGATGAATTTCCACATCGCCGACCACGGTGTTCCGCTCAGACCCAGCCGCTCAGCCGTGCCCTTGGGATAGCCCAGGTTGAAGTCGAACCCGACCAGCACCCGGTCGCCGCGCTTGCGATGCTCGGCCAGCAGCGACGCCAGCAGCGCCTCGCCCTCGGCCCGCGTCGCCACATTGTGCGTCTCGCTGTAGAGACGGAAGCGCACGTCGCGCTTGGCCACGCCGATCCACACCGAATTGTCGCCCAGCTTCTTGCCCTCGGCGGCGGTCCAGTCAGCGATGATGTAGGCGTCGAACAGGCGGGCCACGGCGGGCTCCTCAAAACTCAGGTTAACAAGAGAACGGGCGCTTCTAGTCCGCCGCCCGCAACGCTTCAATGACGGAACGGCTCAAGTCGCCGATGGATCAGACCGGCGTGATCGCCGTCGTCGTCTTGATGAAGCCGCCGCCCAGAAGACGATCCGGGTCGGCGGGATCATACAGGGCGCAGGCCTGACCCGGCGCCACGCCCTCTTCACCCGACGCGAATGTCACGGCCACAGCTCCGTCGACCAAGGACAGACGGCCCGGCGACGGCGGACGGGTGGAGCGGACACGCGCCAGCACGGGCGCGCCGGCACGGGCGGCATCCTCGATGCAGGCTTCGTCGCCCAGCCAGTTGGTCTCGTCCAGCGTCAGGGCGGCGGTCAGCAGGGCCTCGCGCGGGCCGACGATCACGTGGCGCTTCACGGGATCGAGCCGGGTGACGAACAGGGGCTCGCCCACCGCCACATTCAGCCCGCGGCGCTGGCCGATGGTGTAGTCGGTGATGCCCGAATGGCCGCCCAGAACGCGGCCGTCCATATGCACGATCTCGCCCGCCTCGCGCCCCTGCGGACGCAGTTTGTCGATCAGGGTGCGATAGTCGCCGTTGGGCACGAAGCAGATGTCCTGGCTGTCCGGCTTGGCGGCGATCTTCAGGCCCAGTTCGGCGGCGACGCCCCGCACCTGGGGCTTTTCCAGATCGGCCAGGGGGAAACGCAGATAGTCCAGCTGATCGCGCGTGGTGGCGAACAGGAAATAGGACTGGTCGCGCGAATGATCGACGGCCTTGCGCATCTGGCTGCGGCCCTCCGCATCGACGGCGCGGCGGACATAGTGGCCGGTGGCCATGGCCTCGGCGCCCAGGTCGCGGGCGACGTCCAGCAGATCGCGGAACTTGACCGTCTGGTTGCAGCGGATGCACGGCACCGGCGTCTGGCCCGCCAGATAGGAGTCGGCGAACTGATCGATCACCGCATCACGGAACCGGCTTTCGTAATCCAGCACATAGTGGGGAATGCCCAGCAGCTCAGCCGCCAGGCGGGCGTCGTGGATGTCCTGACCGGCGCAGCAGGCGCCCTTCTTCTTCAGCGCCGCCCCGTGGTCATAGAGTTGCAGCGTCACGCCGACAACGTCATAGCCGGCCTTGTGCAGCAGGGCCGCCACCACGGTGGAGTCCACCCCGCCCGACATAGCCGCCACCACGCGCGATCCGACCGGCAGACCGACCGCCAGGCGTGCAGCCTCAATCGCGGCATCCATGTCGGGACGCGCGATGTCGGGGATGGGGCAGAGGTTTTCCGCAATCGCGGTGTCGAGCGTCATGGCCGCCATATAGGCGCATCGAATGGCGATTTCGAGGTCTGCGGCTCACGGCATGTGGGCGGACAGATCCATGGCGTCATGAAGCACCCTGAGCAGCGTCAGGGTCGAGACGCAGGGCGTCAAGGCTGACAAAGATCAAAGCCTCGTATCGCTGGGCCGTCAGGGCGCCGAAATTGCGTTCAGACGCGGCGATGATGCCGTCGATATCAAGCGCGGCCGGAACCGTGATATCCAGGCGCATCACCCGGCGGCGCGCGCCTTACGCCTCTCGGCCAACCATTGGCGCACATCGACGACGTCCAAGGTTTCTCCGCGATCAGCGGCGTCGATGCCGAGTTGGACCTCGGCGTTGAAGCTCGCGATCCGGTCGCGCATGGCCACAAGCGCCGCAGCCACAACCTCTTCACGATCCCGGAACTCGCCGCTCTCGACGTGCGCATCGATGAAGGCGGCTGACTGGTCGGACAGTTCGACGGTGACGTTGGACATGGCGGTAGAATAACCGCAGCCCCCGGAAACGACAACGGCCGCCCCTCTTGCGAGAAGCGGCCGCTGGCCGTCGGGGAGAATTCTCCGGCCTCAGTCGTCGCGGCCGTAGTGCTGGATGCGCGTCGTGCGCAGGCCCTGCATGCCCCATTTGTCGATGGCCTTCTGCCAGGCCAGGAACTCCTCGGCCGTCAGACGGTAACGGGCCAGGGCGTCGTCAAGGCTGATCAGGCCGCCGCGAACAGCAGCCACCACCTCGGCCTTGCGACGGATCACCCACCGGTCCGTATTAGCCGGCGGAAGGTCGCGCAGCGTCAGGGGAGTCCCCGTCGGACCGACGACATACTGTTCGCCTTGCGTATTAAGACGCCGCTCTTGCAACATGGGCTTATGCCTCATTGAACACCACCATTGAGGGTTCAAGGTAGCGCCCGCCGGCTAAGGGCCGTTTAAGCGTCGTGGTGAAGGAAAGCCTAAAATGCCTTCCGTCCACGGGATGGGTTTCAATGCTTCGTCGCATGCCGGTCAACGCCCCCGCCACCCCCCGATCAGCGCTTGATGCTGATCAGTTCGGCCAGCATTTCGTCGGCCGTGGTGATGATCTTGGACGAGGCGGAATAAGCCCTTTGCGTGGTGATCAGGCCGGTGAATTCCGCTGACAAATCAACGGTTGAGGCTTCCAGCTGCGAGGCGCCGATCAAGCCCGCTCCGCCGGTGCCCGCCGTCTTCAGATTGAAGGTGCCGGAGCTCTGGCTGACGCGGTAGGCGTTGCCGTCGGCCAGGGTCAGATTGTCGGGGCTGGAGAAGGTCGCCAGGGCCACCTGAGCGATGCGCCGCGTAACACTGTTGTCAAAAATAGCGGTAACAAATCCCTCTTCGTCGATCTGGATGCTGGCCAGATTGCCGAAGGCGGTGCCGTTGGTGTTCACCGATTGAACCGCCGAGGGGCTGCTGTATTGCGTCAGACCGCCCGCAGAGGCGTTCAGCGCCAGGCTGATCGGCTGGGCGGCGATGCCCAGGCCCGTGGCCCATTTGACCGCGCCGGGCGTGGTGGAATCCGAGCCCTCGATGTTCAGCGTCGCCGCATTCATGTCGGCGAACAGGGCGTCGGCGCCCAGGGCGGCGGTCGCCGTCGGGTCCAGGCGTCCGTCCTGGGTGAAGACGATGCGGCCGCTCTTCAGCAGACCGTTGGCGACGCCTTCGACGTCAGAGGCCGGGATGGCGTGGATTTCAGCGTACCACTCGTTCGGATTGACGCCCTTCAGGAAGGACACGGCCACGGTGCGCTGGCCGCCCTTGGAGTCCGACACCGGGATGGACATGGTGAAGTCCGGCTTCACGCCCACGCCGGTCTCCGGGTCGTACATGGCCATGGAGTTGGTGGCCGGATCATAGGCGTCGGCGCCGGGGGGGACCGCAGCGGCGGCGGTGGCCTGGGCCGAAATGGCCTGGTTGGACTGAAGGTTGGCGTTCAGCTGGGCGCGGGTGGTCGCCTCGGCGGCGCCGCCGACCGAGCCGATGTTGATCGAGCGCAGGCGGTTCATGTCCGAAGGATCGGTGGCGATGTCGCCGTTGGAGTCCACCGGCCAGCCTTGCAGATACAGGCCCGCCGTATTCTTCAGATAGCCGAACTCGTCCGGCGTGAAGGCCCCGGCGCGGGTGAACAGGCGCGCGTCGATCGGCGTCAGGTTCTCGGCCTTCTGGGTGACGACGAAGAAGCCCTGACCGGCGATGCCCAGATCGGTGCCCGAGGTGGTGCGCTGCAGCTGGCCGCCTTGCGAGATGTAGTTGCGCGTATTGGCCATGACGCCGCCGGCGGAATAGCCCGCACCGCTGGACTGGCCGTTGATGACCGTCTGGAACTCGCTGGTGGTCCGCTTGTAGCCGATGGTGTTCACGTTCGCGATGTTCTGCGAGATCGAGGCCAGGGCGGCGGCGTTGGCGGACAGACCGGAAACACCGGCCCAAAGGGCGCTGTTGAGGCTCATGGCGAGGACTCCTTAGGAAAACAGTTTGAGGGGGTTCAGCGAGGAGGCGATCGAGGCCAGCAGGCCCTCGTCGTCATCGTTCGCCGGAGGTGAAGGCGGCGGGACCGCAGCCGTCCTGGATTCTTCCAGGGCGATCACGGAGGACAGGGGAAGGATGGCGTTGCCGATCGTCAGATAGGTTTCACCGTTGTACATCTCGACGCCGGTGACCCGGCCGCGCGTCAGCACCTGGCTGTCCAGGGCGCCGCCGACAGAGTTGGTGGCCACGATCTTCAGCGAATACACCCCGCCTTCGCTGGCGTTGGCGCCGCTGGTGGTCGTGCCGTCCCAGGTGAAGTCATGGACGCCTGTGCCCTTCTCGGGCGCTTCGCCTTCCCAGACGACCTTGCCCTGGGCGTCCAGCACCTGAAGCTTGGCGCTCGCGGCGTCTCCGGCCAGCTCATAGCTCCAGTTGGCCGCGCCGTCGGTGAACTTGGTCGCCGACCAGGCCGCCGTCGCATCGCGGCCGATGAAGTTGGCGGCGTTGCCCAGGCCCCCGCCCCCGCCCTGCGCCGCGACCAGCGACTTCAGCAGCTCATTGGTCAGCAATTGCTGCTCGACCCCGGCCATCTGCGTCAGCTGGGCGGTGAACTGGTTGGAATCGACCGGCGACAACGGGTCCTGGTTCTTCAACTGCGAGGTCAGCAGGCTGAGGAAGGTTTCGAAGTTGGAGGCCAGCATGGCCGAGCCGGAGTTGATCCGGCTGCCTGCGGTGTCGGCTGTGATCGGTGCGACCATCGGTTCAGACTTTCAGATCCACGCCCTCAGGCGTGAGAGACAGGGCCATCCAGCGCGGCGGCTGGACGATGTCGGTTTCGGCGTTCAGGCGTGAGGCGGCGGAAAAGGCGCGGTTCTGGCGGCCGTCGCCGCCCTGCCCCCGGTCAAAGGCGCTGGAGCCGCTGTCGCGGTCCGCGAATTCGAAGGCGTCGTCGGCCAGGTGGAAGCCCGCGTCCTGAAGCTGGCGGCGCAGTTCGTCGGCCCGCCCGCGCAGATCGGCGGCGGCGGCGGGATTGTCGAAGGCCAGGCGCGCGGCCAGACGGCCTTCGGCGTCAATGTCCAGCTTCACATCGACCCGGCCCAGATCATCGGGCGTCAGCGACATCTCGAACCGCGTCGAGCGGCCCTCAAGCTTGCGCAGGATCTGGGCGGCGATCTGGGCCGTGGCGTCTATGGTCGTCCGCGACAGACTGGAAAGCGCGGCTTCGCGCGGCCCTGCGGCATGGGGCGCCGCGCTGGGGCTTTCCAGCGGCGCGGGCCGGAGCCCGGCCTCGGCGTTGTCAGGCAGGGCGGGATCGGCGATGGCGGCCGTTGCGGCTTCAACCGGCGTCGTGGGCGAACCGGAAGCGGCGCCGCCCGCATCGACAGGCTGGACCGGCATGGCGGAAGCGGCGCCCTTCGCCGGATCGGCAGGCGCATAGGCCGCCGCCTGAACCCCGGATGCGCCGGAAACGCCCGCTCGAGCGGCGGCGTCCAGCGGCTTGACGGTCCGTTCGTTCAGGGGCTTGAGCGGCTGAGGCGCGGCGGGCAGCGCTGCGGCCAGAGCTGTTTGCGCAGTCTTGGCGGCGTCGGCGGGCGACGCAGCCCGCTCCAGAGCGGCCTGAACGACAGCGTCTTCGGCGGCGGGCGGCGGAACGGCGGCGGTCTCGGCTGTCTCGGCCACAGGGCCGGGCTGTCCAGGTTGGCCCGCAGTCTGCGCCGCAACAGACAAAGCCGCAGAGGCAGGGGCCACGGGAATGGAAAGGAGAACAACAGTTGCGGACGGCGACAACGACGCCTCGGAACGTTTCGCCTGCGCTTCCTGCGCGGCAGCTTCATCGGCGGCCTCATCGGGCCCTTCGTCCTGACCCACGACGGATGTCGGCGCAGCGTCGGTGACGACCGGCGCCATGACAACGGGAGCCGCGTGCACGAAGGGCTGCGTGTCGTCCGGCTTTACATCCGGCACGGCTTCGCTTGGCGGCGTCTTCAGGAAACCGGTCGAAGTCGGCGCGATCGCAGACGCGCCCTGCACGCCGTTCAGCAGGCCCTGGAACAGGGACGCGTCCTCGCCCGCCGTCCCTTGCGGGGCGGTCGGCGCGACGGGCGCAATCAGGGACAGGGCGGCGAGTGCGGACATGATCTCGGGACGGCTCGCCCCGGCGAACGCAAGGGCGAAGAGGACGGGGGCGCCTGCTGCGCCGAATGTTCGTCAGACCCAGCGCAAGTCGCGGGCCAGTTCAGACCGATCCAATAAACATCTGAAAAAATGCAATATTTCCAAATCAGACGCCCGCCGCCGGTCGTTCAGCCATGGCGAATCTTGCCGTGTGTCGGCGGTCTTTGCCCGGTCGGATCGTCCGCGCCCCGCCTGGCCCGGCGTTTGCGCGTCTGATCGGTCATGAGCGAGCTCACACAGATGATTGTCTGCAATATCAGCAGCTTGGCGATCTCGCCTCTTTTCGGAGGCGGGCAAAAAGCGCCGCCTGCCTGGCAGGCTTTGCCGGGCGTCACCTTGAATCAGGAGCGGTCCGCATGAGCCTGAACGCCATCATGAACACCGCCAGCAGCGGGTTGTCGGCGGCGCAGACCCAGTTGCGAGTGATTTCGGACAACGTCTCCAACGTCAACACACCCGGTTATGTCCGAAAGATCGGCGACCAACAGACCCTGACCGGCATGGGCGTCGGCTCTGGCGTCGAAGTGGCGCGCATCCGCCTGGCCACCGACCGCTTCCTTCAGGCCGCCAGCATGAAGGCGGGCTCCGAAGCCGCACGCCAGACGGTGCGCTATGAACTGTATGACCGCATCCAGTCGTTGTTCGGCGATCCGGGCGGCAAGGCGGGCTTCTTCTCGCAGATCGACAGCCTGTTCTCGGCTTTTGCGTCCAACGCCGAGAATCCGACCTCCTCGCCGGGCCGTCAGGACGCCCTGTTCAAGGCCCAGGCCCTGTTCGATGAGGCATCGCGCATCGGCAAACAGATCGACGCCGTGCGCCAGGACGCCGACGGCCGCATCCTCAGCGCCGTCGAAAAGGCCAACGCCCTGCTGGAGCAGATCGAGGGGCTGAACCTCGAAATCGCCCGCGCCACCGCGACCAATGGCGATTCCTCCGGCGCCCAGAGCGCACAGGCCGGTCTGTTGGGCCAGCTGTCGGAACTGATGGATGTGCAGGTCTCGCCGCGTTCGATCGGCGGGGTGATGGTGCGCACCAGCGGCGGCAGCCTTCTGGCCGGTCAGGGCGTGGGCAAGCTCAGCTATAATCCGACCGGCACCGTCTCCAGCAACAGCGCTTTCAACGACATCTGGATCACCGAGCCCAGCGGCCAGAAGCACGCCCTTCTGGACGGCGTCACCTCGGGCGAGATCAAGGGCCTGGTCGAACTGCGCGACGTGGACGCCCCCGCCGCCGCCGCCCGTCTGGCCGAACTGGTCAGCCATGTCGCCGACGAGCTGAACCGCGCCCACAACGCCAACAGCGCCGTGCCGCCGCCCAATCTGCTGACCGGCCGCAACCTGGGCCAATCCTTCGAAAACGCCATCGCGGGCTTCAGCGGCCAGACCACCGTCGCCGTGGTCAATGGCGCAGGCGTGATCCAGAACCGCGTCGACATCGTCTTCAGCGGCGCGACCATGACGGTCAACGGCGTCGCCGCCACCCCCTCCACCTTCTTCAGCGTGCTGAACGGCCAGCTGGGCGGCGCAACCGCCAGCTTCGTCGACGGCAAGCTCAGCATCCAGGCCCCGGCGGGTCAGGGCGTGGCCATCGCCGACGATCCCACCAGTCCGTCGAACAAGGACGGACGCGGCTTCTCGCACTTCTTCGGCCTGAACGACCTGGTGTCGACGGATCAGCCGGCCATCTACGCCACAGGCTTGCAGCCCACATCGCTGCACGGCTTCACGGCGGGCGAGACCATGTCCTTCCGCTTCACCGACGCCAACGGCGCCCGCATCCGCGACATCGACGTGGCCGTGCCGCCGGGCGGGACCATGGCCGATCTGCTGGCGGCGCTGAACGATCCGGTCAGCGGCGTGGGTCGCTACGGCGCCTTCACCCTGGGCGCGGACGGCTCGCTGGCCTTCAACGGCGCAGGCAATCCGTCGCCGACCATGAGCGTGCTGGACGACCGCACCCGCCAGGTCCCTTCCGGCGTTTCCGTCTCGGCGCTGTTCGGCATCGGCGACGGGGTGCGCGCCTCTCGCGCCGACAGCTTCACCATCCGCTCCGACATCCGCCAGAGCCCGTCGAACCTGGCGCTGGCCCAGCTCAACCTGTCGGCGGCGCCGGGGGCTGCGGCCCTGACGGCGGGCGACGGACGCGGCGCCCTGCTGCTGGCTGACGCGGGCGAGCGCACGGCGGCCTTCCAGACGGCGGGCGGATCGGCGGGCGGGGTCATGTCCATCTCGCGCTACGCCGCCGAACTGTCCGGCGACATCGGCGGCAAGGCGTCCGCCGCCAAGAACCGGGCCACGACCGCGACGGCCCTGGCGAGCGAAGCTCACGCCCGCCAGGTCTCCCAGGAGGGCGTCAACCTGGACGAAGAACTGGTGCTGATGACCACCTATCAGCAGGCGTATAACGCCTCGGCCCGCATGATCCAGGCGGCCAAGGACATGTATGACACGCTTCTGGGGATGATCTGATGAACCGCGTCGCCACCTTCGGAAACTACCAGTCCGCCCTGCTCAACCTGATGAACACCCAGGCCAAGGGCCAGGATGCCCAGAACCGCGTCTCGACCCAGAAGAACGCCACCGATCTGGTCGGCTTCGGGCGTCAGTCAGAGACGCTGACGGCGCTGAAGGGTTCATCCAGCCGCATCCAGGGCTTCCTCGACACGGCCAAGACCGTGTCAGACCGGCTGGTGACGCAGGACCTGGCCATGAACCGCGTCAGCGATGGGGTGGACGGTATTCGCGCCGCCCTGGGCAACGCCATGGCCATGGACTCCGGCGTCTCCCTGATGGCCGAGCTGGAGGCGCAGTTCCAGTCGATCCGCGGCGGATTGAACATGAAGCATCAGGGCAATTATCTCTTCTCAGGCTCGGCGACGACGACCCTGCCGATGACGGCGGGCACCATGGCCGAACTGGCCGCCGCGCCCGCTCTGGGCGATGTGTTCCAGAACGACAGCCTGAAGACCGTCAGCCGCATCGCCGAGGGCACGACGCTTCAGACCGGTGTGTTGGCCGAGGATCTGGGCTCGGAGGTGCTGTCGGTTCTGCGCGACATCCAGACCTACGCCACAGGCCCCAACGGCCCGCTGGACGGCAAGCTGACCGAGGTCCAGAAGACCTTCATCACGACCCAGCTGTCGCGGCTGGAAACGACCAGCCAGGCGGTCACGCAAAAAACCGCCATGACCGGCTCCATGGCCAATCAGATCGACACCGTCATCGAAGGCCACAAGAGCCAGCTTGCGTCTCTGGAGACCTTGGTCGCCGACCGCACCGACGCCGACATGTTGAAGGCCGTCACCGATCTTGAGCTGTCCCAGATCGCCATCCAGGCGTCGGCCCAGGTGATCAGCCAGCTGCGCCAGTCGTCCCTGCTCAACTATCTGAGCTGACGCCTGTTTCTGCGGCGATGCGGCTGCGGCGCCGCATCTGAACGAATATGGGCCCCCGGCGTTGTCCACTCGCTGCACAGCCTTGCTATTGGCGTGGTCAAAGCGCGGCGAGGCATTTAGGTAGGGGCATGGCCGCAGCGGATTTTCAGATCGATGACGCCGACGAGGGCCTGACCCTGCGCCTGACCGGGGACTGGACGGCGACGGAGCTGGGCCGCATTTCACAGCGGCTGGATGATGCCGTCAATGAACGCTGCGTCGCCGCCGTCGATCTCGAAGGGCTGGGCCGTTTCGACACAGCCGGCGCCTTGGCCATCGTCCAGGCCAGTCATTGCGTCTTGCCCCAGGCCGCCTGGTCCCAACGCCCCGAGGCCGGCCGCACCTACGCCATGGTCGAAAAGCTGGAGCGCGACAGCGTCCCGCCGCTGCGCCGCCCGCCGCCCGTCGTGCGGTTTTTCAGCAAGGTCGGCCTGGGCGTCTACGACATCTTCAGCGAAGCCATGCTGTCCATGGCCTTCCTGGGACGGCTGATCATCGCGGTCGGCACGGCTTTCAGGCGCCCTAGCCGCATCCGCTGGCCTGCCTGGTTCAGTCAGGGCGAACGCGCCGGACTGGACGCCCTGCCGATCATCGCCGTGACCAACTTCTTCATTGGGGCGGTCATCGCCCTGCTGGGGGCCAATCTCCTGTCGCAACTGGGCGCGGGCGTCTTCACCGTCCAGCTTGTCGCCGTCGCCGTGCTGCGCGAACTGGCCGTTCTGATCACCGCCATTCTTCTAGCGGGCCGTTCCGCCTCGTCTTTCGCCGCCGAAATCGGCTCGATGCGGATGACGCAGGAGGTCGACGCCATGCAGGTGATGGGCGTCAATCCGTTCCAGGCATTGGTCATCCCGCGTCTGGCCGCCATGATCATCATGCTGCCGCTGCTGACCTTCGTCGGCATCGTCACAGGGTTGTTCGGCGGCATGCTGGTGACCTGGGGCCAGCTGGGTTACGGGCCGGTCTTCTTCATCCAGCAGATTTCGCAGGATCCGATGATGGGCAACCATCTGCTGGTCGGCATGCTCAAGGCGCCGGTCTTCGCCATCGTCGTGGCCGCCATCGGCTGCCGCCAGGGCATGGCCGTCGCCGGAGACGTCGAAAGCCTGGGCCGCCGGGTCACCGCCGCCGTGGTGCAGGCCATCTTCGCCATCATCTTCCTGGACGCCGTGTTCGCCCTGGTCTTCATGGAGCTGAACCTGTGACCGGCGCCGCCCCGCTTTCTCCCGATGCGCCCGAACCTCTGATCAAGGTCCGCGGCCTGCTGAGCCAGTTCGGCGACCGGACGATCCACGAAAACCTCGACCTGGACGTCAATCGCGGCGAAGTGCTGGGCGTGGTCGGCGGTTCGGGCACGGGCAAGACCGTCCTGCTCAACTCCATCATCGGCCTGAAAACGCCCGAAGGCGGCTCCGTCGAAATCTTCGGCCACGATATCGCCGATCAGTCCGCCGAACAGGCCGCAGAACTAGAGCGCCGCACCGGCGTGCTGTTCCAGCAGGGGGCGCTGTTCTCGTCATTGAGCGTGCTGGACAATGTCGCCTCGCCGCTGGTCGAACACACCCGCCTGTCGCGCAGCGTGATCCGCGAACTGGCCGAAATGAAGATCGCCATGGTCGGCCTCAAGCCTGAGGCGGCGCACCTGAAACCGGCCGAGCTGTCGGGCGGCATGCGCAAGCGGGTCGGCCTGGCCCGCGCGCTGGCGCTGGATCCCGAACTGCTGTTCCTGGATGAGCCGACTGCGGGCCTCGACCCCATCGGGGCTGCGGCCTTCGACGACCTGATCCGCCAGTTGTCGAACGATCTGGGCCTGACCGTCTTCATGATCACCCACGATCTGGACAGCCTTTACGCTATAACCGACCAGGTCGCCGTGCTGGCGGATAAACACGTTGTGGCCAAGGCGCCGGTCAGGGAGTTGGAGAAGTCCGACCATCCCTGGATCAAGGAATACTTCCTAGGACCGCGCGGTCGCGCCGGCGCCAAAGCCGCGGCCTGAGGAGAGCCGAGACGATGGAAAGAGATGCTCATTACGCCGCTGTCGGCATCGCTACAGTCGCCCTTCTGGCGGCCCTGGCGGTGTTCACCATCTGGCTGGCCCGGCTGCAGTTCAACAACGACTACGACATCTACGACATCGTCTTCTACGGACCGGTGCGCGGTCTGTCGGAGGGCGGCGAGGTGCACTTCAACGGCATTCGCGTCGGTGAAGTCACCGACCTGAACCTCGATCCCAAGAAGGGCGACCAGGTCATCGCCCGCATCCGGGTGGACGGCACGACCCCGATCCGCGTCACCTCGCGCGCGCAACTGGAGCCCCAGGGCATCACCGGCTTGAACTACATCCAGATCACCGCCGGCGATCCGAACAGCGCCATCCTGAAAACCCAGTATCCCGACAATGTCGTGCCTGTGGTCCAGAGCCAGCCGTCGCCGATCGCCGAACTTCTGTCCGGTTCGGGCACTGTTCTGGCCCAGACGGTGGACGCGCTGAACCGGATCAACCGCGTCCTGTCCGACGACAACGTCCGCTCCTTCTCGACCAGCCTCAAGAATGTCGAGGCCCTGACCGCCGAACTGGAAGCTCGCAAGGGCATGCTGGAACAGCTGGAGCAGACCCTGACCAAGGCCAACGCCGCCGTTGACGAGTATCAACGCCTCGGCGCCAGCTCGCGCCAGATCGTCGAAACCGACGGTCGCGCCGCCATCGCCAACATCAACGCCGCGGCGGCCGAGGCGCGCTCCGCCATCGCCACCATCAACGCCACCGCCGAGGGCGTTCAGGGTCCGCTGACCGAGTTCACCGCCACCGGCCTGCCCCAGCTTCAGCAATCCATCCAGGGTCTGGAGGACGCCACCCGCTCTCTGGAAGGTCTGGTGGACGAGGTGCGCGCCAGCCCGCGTGATTTCATCGGCCGTCCCGCATCGCGTGAACTCGAGGTCCAGCCATGACGACATCCTTCCTGATCCGCCTCGGCGTTGCGGGCGCGGCAGCCCTGACCCTGTCCGGCTGCGCCCTGCTGTCCACGCCCGACCCGGTGCAGACCTACCGCTTCGGCGGCGCGGCGGCGACTGAAGGGGCGACCACCATCGCTACGCCCCTGCAGGTTTCGTTGAGGCGGGTCGACATGCCCGCCGCCGTCCAGAACGACCGCATCCTCAGCGTCACCGGCGCCGAGACGGCCTATATCGGCGGCGCGCGCTGGATTTCGCCAGCGTCTGAGCTCTACACCGCTGCGCTGGAGAACGCCTTCGTCACCCAGGCGACGCAGGTGCGCCTTATCGGCCCGCGCGAACTGACCCGCAGCACCCGTTCGCTGGACATCGATGTGCGCGCGTTCGAGGCCCGCTATGAGACGCCCGGCGCAGCGCCCACAGTGGTTATCACCATCCGCGCCCGCGTCCTGACCCTGCCCGAACGCTCGGTGCGGGCGGAGCGCATCTTCACCGTCGAACAACCCGCTGCGGGCAACCGAATCTCGGCCATCGTCGAAGCCTTCGACCTGGCCACGCGCGACATCAATGCCGAAATCGTCGCCTGGACCGAAGCCAGCGCGGTCTGAAGGTGGGCCGGAGGGCGGATGGGGAGTAAGCTAGCCTCGCGCTCGCCCTCTGACTGTCTGCGAACGGAAACATACCCCTCATCCGAGCGGCTCCGCCGCCCACCTTCTCCCCCAGGCGAAGAAGGAAGAATCTCACTCAGTTCGTGCGGCGTCTCTGATCCGCGCTGCGCAGGGTGGAGCGCAGGAACTCGGCGGGGGGATCGGTTTCCGCCAGAACGGCTTCCTTGATGGCGCGGGGTTCGCCGAACAGATGGCCCTGCCCCATGCCGATGTCGAGCTCCAGAATGTCGACGATCTGGCGCTCGGTCTCGCACTTCTCGGCGATCAGCTCGATGCCGTAGCGGCGCGTCAGGCCCGAGAAGTCCGCCGCCGAAATGTCGCGCAGCGACGGCGAAGCCGAGCCCTGGTCCACATCCAGCAGCTGTTCGATCAGCAGTTCGGCTGACACCTTCATGAACTTGACGTCCGACCGTTGCAGGTCAGCGAAATCCAGATCCAGCGTCTGCACCTTGTCAATGGAGAAACGGAAGCCCAGATCGGCCAGCTTGGCCATGTTGCGGGCCTCGACGGCGCCGCGCGCATCGAAGTTCGCCTGGCCCAGCTCGAAGATCAGCGCCTGGTTCAGATCGCGGTTCTCCTGCAGGAAGTCCAGAAACTGCGGGAAGAAGGTCTCGTCGCCAAGAGACGACAGGGCGACGTTGCAGAACACCCCGACCTTGCGGTCCTGACGCGCCAGCCGGCGCACGATCTGGGCGCAGCGGAACAGCAGCAGGTTGTCGATGGCCGGCACCAGCCCCTCGCCCTCGGCGATGGACAGATATTCGGCGGGCATCATCACCCGGTCGTCGGCGGCGCGCAGGCGGGTGAAGCTCTCGTAAAAGATGGTCCGACGCTGCGGCAGGGACACCACTGGCTGCAGATACAGGTCGACCCGGTTCTCGGTCAGGGCGTCGTGGATGGTGTGCAGCAGAACATCGGACTGCTGGCGCCAGCGTTCCTCGAACGGGCCGCTCGGCGCGGGCTGATGGGCCATGCGCTGGTCGATGGATTCGCTCATCTGCTGGATCAGGGATTCCAGCATCCGCACCTCGCCCGTCAGGCTCTCGGTCGAGTTCAAGGCGCCGCTCTCAATGGCCTGGGCCAGGTCGGTCAGGGCGGACTGGGTCGATTCCATCGCATCGGCCAGAAGGCGGTGGGCGTGGCGGACGGTCTCGATCTCCTTGCGCAGCGCAGCCTTGTCGGCGCGGCTGGAAACCAGAAGATGCACGGCGAAGATCAGGCCCAACGCGCCCACAAATCCAGCCACAGCGGCGCCCAGGCCGAGGTTGGCGCTCCACAGCCACGCGCCCAGCGTCATGGCGACAAACAGATAGCTGAAGAACAGGAGACCCTGTGTCAGTGCGCGCATGGCAAAGGTTGTCGCCTTCCCCCGATGGAATCACCGGAGTATCGGAGTATCAGAGGGGTAAGCCCATAGGCCAGACACCTTGAAAACGGGGATATCCATGGAATTGTTCGATCTGACCGGCAAGGTCGCCATCATCACCGGCTCGTCGCGCGGCATCGGCAAGGCCATCGCCGAGCGTCTGGCTGAACACGGCGCCCGCGTGGTCATCTCCTCGCGCAAGGCCCCGCCCTGCGAGGAAGTGGCTGCCGCCATCAATGAAAAGCATGGAGCAGGACGCGCCATCGCCGTCCCGGCCAACATCGCCTCGAAAGACGACCTTCAGAATCTGGTGGACCAGACCAACGCCGCCTTCGGCCAGATCGACATCCTGGTATGCAACGCCGCCTCCAACCCCTACGCCGGGCCGATGGCGGGCATCAGCGACGAACAGTTCGAGAAGATCTTCCACAACAATGTGCTGGCCAATCACTGGCTGACGCAGATGGTCGCCCCGCAGATGATCGAACGGAAAGACGGCGCCATCGTCATCATCTCCTCGATCGGCGGCCTGCGCGGCAACGCCATGATCGGCGCCTACAACGTCTCCAAGGCGGCGGACATGCAGCTGGCCCGCAATCTGGCGGTGGAATGGGGGCCGTCGAACGTGCGCGTCAACTGCATCGCGCCCGGCCTGATCCAGACCGACTTCGCCCGCTATCTGTGGGAGAATGAAGAGGTGCTGAAGGTCACGGTCGAGCCCAATCCCATGAAGCGCATCGGCCAGCCGGACGAGATCGCCGGAACCGCCGTCTATCTGTGCTCGAAAGCCGGCTCCTATGTGAACGGCCAGACGCTGGTGGTTGATGGCGGGCTGACGATTGCCTGGTGACGACGCCAATCAACCGGGTCTCGGCCAGGACCTGATCTGGCGGCTGGAGGCGGCCGCCCTTTCGGGCCTGTTCGCGGTGTTGCGTCTGCTGGGCGTCAACCGGGCCTCGGCCCTGGGCGGCTGGCTGCTGCGCACGCTGGGGCCGCTCACCGGCACCCAGAAGACGGTGATGCGCAATCTGCGGATCGCCTTCCCCGACATGTCCGCAGACGACCGTCGCAAGCTGGCGCTGGCGCAATGGGACCAGACCGGGCGCACCTTCGCCGAACTGGCCGTCATGGACCGGCTGACCCCTGACGGCGGGCGGGTCGAGGTGGTGGGGATCGAGCGGCTGCATGCGCTGCGTGACGGCGGCCGCCCCGCCGTGCTGATCTCGGGCCATCTGGCCAATTTCGAGGTAATGGCGGCGGTCATCATGGCCGCAGGCGTGCCCTGCCAGGTCACCTACCGCGCCGCCAACAACCCCTATGTCGACGCCCTGATCCGCGAGAGCCGCGAACGCTACGGCATCCGCCTGTTCGCCCCCAAGGGCGACGGCACGCGCGAACTGGTGGCGGGGATGAAGCGCGGCGATTCCATCGCCCTGCTGGTGGATCAGAAATACAATGAGGGGCCCGAGGTCGAATTCTTCGGCCATCCCGTCAACGCCTCGCCCGGCGCGGCGCGTCTGGCGCTGAAGTTCGGCACGGTGATGCAGCCCCTGTCGGTCGTCCGCCTGCCCGGCGCCCGCTTCCGCGTCACCGCCCATGAACCGATCACGATCGAGGACACGGGCGACAAGGCCGCCGACGTCCTGCGCGGCGTCCAGGCCGCCAACCGCTTTGTCGAAGACTGCGTGCGGCGTCACCCCGAGGACTGGTTCTGGGTCCACAAACGCTGGCCCAACGCCGTCTATGCGGCGTTGGGGGACGAAGAAGCGCGCGCTCAAACTTAGCGAGCAACCCTCTCCATCACTCCGTCACTCTCGGGCCCTTGTCCCGAGGGCCTATGGCCGGGCCGATCTCGAACAGTGAAGGTCGGGCGCCTTGGCGCGACGCCATCCGCCTCCGCCTGCGGTCGAAATGGGCCCTCGGGACAAGCCCGAGGATGACGGGATTTGGGTGAGGTCAGGCGACCTGCGCCATCCGTTGAAACGCCTCGGCCGGGCCGACATAGGCTTCCTGCAACCGCGCCGACCAGTAGCGCAGCGCCTCCAGCGGGATGCTGCGCCCCGTCACCGCGCACACAACGAACCGCCCGGGCTTGATGACGGCGAAATCGCCGTCGCCGTAGTGGAGAATCGCCTGGCTGTTGTCGGAGGAGGTCATTATCTAGCGCCGTTATATCAGTAACGGCGTCATGTGCAGATCAAAAAAGGTCGCCTTGTGACGTCGGGGCCTGCGGTGACGCTTTTTTCGCCAAAGCCGGTTTGACCGGAGGCGTCGGGCGCGGCGGCGGCGCGACATCCCCCCCCTCCCCGCCATCAATGCGCGCGCTCTTCGCACCATCCGGGAAGACCAGTTTCACCGCCTGACCCGGCTGCAAGACCGACGCCGCGGCGATCATGACGCCGTCCTGCGTCTCCACCCGCGCAAAGCCCGGCTTGGGCCGTTTGGGGTCGAGCGTGGCCAGGGCCCGCGCCAGCGCCGCCAGCCGCGTCTCGTCCCGCTCCAGCCGACGCGGCAGAACCGGTGCGAACCGCGTCGCCGCCGCCGTCAACCGGTCGCGCCGCCGCTCCAGCGCCCGGTCCAGCAGGCCGGGGCTCAGCCGTCCCGCCGCCGTCAGCAGCTGGCGCTCATGCACCGCCAGATTGCGCGTCAGCCCCGACGCCAGCCGGCTGCCCGCATGGTCCAGGCGCTGCTGCGGCAGGGCCAGCAGATCCTCGGGCCGCACCGGCAGACCGCGCGACACAGCCCTCAGCCGCGTGCGTCTTTCTTCGATCAACCGCCCGCCCGATCGCGCCAGACGCCGCTCCAGATCAGCCACGGCGTAGCGCAGGTCGGCCAGAACCGGGGTCGCGATCTCCGCCGCGCCCGTCGGCGTCGGCGCGCGTCGGTCCGACACGAAGTCGATCAATGTGGTGTCCGTCTCATGCCCCACCGCCGAGATGATCGGAATCCGCGCCTCGGCCACCGTCCGCGCCAGAGCTTCGTCATTGAAGCACCACAGGTCCTCGACCGACCCCCCGCCCCGCGCCACGATCAGCAGGTCGGGCCGGGGAATGGCCCCGCCGGGCGTCAGGGCGTCGAACCCTCGGATGGCCTTGGCCACCTGGCCGCTGGCGGCGTCGCCCTGCACCACCACCGGCCAGACGATGACGCGGCAGGGCCAGCGTTCGGCGATACGGTGCAGGATGTCGCGGATCACCGCCCCTGTCGGACTGGTGATGACGCCTATGGTCGCCGGGAAGGTCGGAATGGGCCGCTTGCGCGCCGCATCGAACAGGCCCTCGCCCCTCAGCCTCTCCTTCAACCGCTCCAGCTGGGCCAGCAGGGCGCCGGCGCCCGCCGCCTCCATGGTCTCGATGACGATCTGGTAGGACGATCGCGCCGGATAGGAGGTGATCTTGCCGGTGACGATGACCTCCAGGCCCGCCTCGGGCCGCACGCCCAGACCGCGCACGGAACCCTTCCAGATCACCCCGTCGATGGCCGCCTTGTCGTCCTTCAGCGTCAGATAGACATGGCCCGAGGCGTGGTGGTTCACCTTGGAGATTTCACCGCGCAGCCGCACATGGCCGAACCGGTCCTCCAGCGTGCGTTTCAAAGCAAAGGCCAGCTCCGACACCGACTGGGCCGGATTGTTGTCACGCGCGGGCGCCGCCTCGGCCGGGCCTTCGAAAATGTAGGAGTCGTCGCTCATGCGTTCAGACTAGCCGGTGTCGGACGCGGCGGGAACGGGGTCCGGGCCAGACCGTTGCCTTGTCATGGCCGATCCGCCCGACACCGACCCCGCCGACAAGGACCCGCGCGAGCACGGGCTGCAACGACGCAGCAACGCCGCCGCCGTCAGTCCATGGCTGGTGATCGGCGTCATCCTTTTGCTGGGCGCCGTCATCTATGCGGTCTCGGCCCTGATCTGACGTTTCCGACCTGGCGATAACAGCCCGACAACCACGTCTGCGGCTTGACCGTGTTCGCAGGTGCGGTCATTTCGCAGGCATGAACATCCTGCTCGTCGGATCGGGGGGGCGCGAACACGCCCTGGCCTGGAAAATCGCCCAGTCGCCGCTGACGCGCCGTCTGATCATTGCGCCCGGCAATCCGGGCATGGAGAAGCTGGGCGAACTGGCCCCGCTGAAGGTCACGGACGCCGAGGGTCTGGCGGCGCTGGCCCGCGAGATGCGCGCCGATCTGGTCGTGGTCGGCCCGGAAACGGCGCTGGAGGCCGGACTGGCCGACCGGCTGGCGGCGGCGTCCATCCCCTGCTTCGGCCCCACCGCCCGCGCGGCCCAACTCGAGACCTCCAAAGCCTTCTCCAAGGCATTCATGGAACGGCACGAAATCCCCACCGCCGGCTACGGCGTCTATGAGAAGCTGGACGAGGCGCGTCAGGCCCTGACGGTGTTCAAGCCCCCCTATGTCATCAAGGCCGACGGCCTGGCGGCGGGCAAGGGCGTGGCCATCAGCCCGGACAAGAAAGACGCAGAGGCCGAGATCGAACGCATGTTGGGCGGCCGCTTCGGTTCAGCCGGATCGCGCGTCGTCATCGAGGAATTCATGGACGGCGAGGAAGGCTCGCTGTTCGCCGTCAGCGACGGCCAGCGCGCCGTTCTGCTGGGCGGAGCCCAGGACCACAAACGCGCCTTCGACGGCGACATGGGGCCCAACACCGGCGGCATGGGCAGCTATTCCCCCGCCCCCGTCTTCACGCCCGAACTGGTCGAGACCGCCGACCGCGCCGTGGTCCAGCCGGTGATCGCCGCCATGGCCGCCGAAGGCGCCCCCTATCGCGGCGTGCTCTACGTCGGCCTGATGGCCACCTCCGAAGGCCCCAAGGTCGTCGAGTTCAACGCCCGCTTCGGCGACCCGGAATGCCAGGTGCTGATGATGCGGATGGACGGCGACATCGTGCCTCTATTGGCCGCCTGCGCGCGCGGCGACCTGACCAAGGCGCCGGTCCCGAGCTTCTCGGGCGACACCGTCATCTGCGTCGTCCTGGCGGCCAAAGGCTATCCCGACAGCCCGCTGGAAGGCTCCATCATCCGGGGCGCAGAACAGGACTTCGGCCCGCACGTCCAGGTCTTCCACGCCGGCACCCGCCGCCGCGAGGATGGCCAGCTGGCGGCGGCGGGCGGCCGGGTTCTGAACGTCTGCGCGCGCGGCAAGGACATCGCCGAAGCCCGCGAGCGAGCCTATGCGGCGGTGCGCCAGATCGACTGGCCCGGCGGCTTCCACCGCACCGACATCGGCTGGCGCGCGATGGACCGGGACTGACGCCGCACGCAACACCCTTGGCGAATGCCGTCCAGCCTCTAAGGTGCTCTGGGGATCAGGGAGGCTGTCATGCTGAAATTCGCGTCCATTCTCGCCGCAGCGACGCTGGCGGCCACCGGCGTGGCGGCGCAGTCGCCCGCTCCAGCGCCGACTGAAACCACCACCTATGTCCAGGCGGGCCGCCTTCTGGCCGACCCCGCCAGCGGGACCGTTCTGCGCGACAAGACGCTGGTGATCCGCAGCGGTCAGGTGGTCGATATCCGCGACGGCTTCGTCGGCGAGGGCCAGGTGGTCGATCTGCGCGACGCCTTCGTCCTGCCCGGACTGATCGACAGCCACGTCCATCTGACCGGCCAGCAGAACCCCAACGGGCGCCTGGAGCAGGTCACCCAGTCCGAGGCCGACCAGGCCATGGTCGGCGCCGGTTACGCCCGCAAGACGCTGATGGCCGGTTTCACCACCGTGGCCGATCTGGGCGCGTCCAACGAATCCATCTTCGCCCTGCGCGATGCGGTGCGGCGCGGCGACGTGCCTGGCCCGCGCATCCTCGCCTCGGGCGAAGCGGTGTCGATCCACGGCGGTCACGGTGACATCAACGGCTACCGCGAAGACATCATGCACATGTTCTCGGGCGAGAGCATCTGCTCGGGCGCCGACGACTGCATGCGGGCGGTGCGGCTTCAGGTCCGCTCGGGCGCCGACATCATCAAGATCACCGCCACCGGCGGCGTCCTGTCCAATACGGCGGCGGGGTTGGGCCAGCAGTTTTCCGACGAGGAGCTGGCCGCCATCGTCGGCGCGGCCCACCGCATGGGCCGTCAGGTCACCGCCCACGCCCACGGCGCCGATGGCGTCAACAGCTTCCTGCGGGCGGGCGGCGACTCCATCGAGCACGGCACCTTCCTGGATGCCGAGTCGATCCGCCTGATGCGCCGCGAAGGCGTCTGGCTGGTGCCGACATTGCTGGCCGGGGACTATGTGGCGCGGGTCGCCTCCAACCCCGACAACTTCTTCACCCCCGCCCAGACCGCCAAGGCGCTGGAGGCCGGGCCCAAGATGCTGGACATGGCGCGCCGCGCCCATGAAGGCGGCGTCCGCATCGCCTTCGGCACAGACACCGGCGTCTCGGCCCACGGCGACAACGCCCAGGAGTTCGCGCTGCTGGTCCGTGCGGGTCTGACGCCGCTGGAGGCCGTTCAGGCCGCCACCGTGGGCGCCGCCGAACATCTGCGGATCGGGAATCAGGCGGGCCGGATCGCCGTCGGCATGCCCGCCGACATCATCGCCGTCTCAGGCGACCCGCTGAGCGACGTCACCGAACTGGAGCGGGTGCGTTTCGTCATGCGCGCCGGGGCCGTCTACCGCACCGGGCGCTGATCCGGCTCAGGCGCCCGTTCAGGTGTAAGCGAACAGCAGACGCCCGACGCCCATCCGCTCGCGCAGGGCAGGCAGGTCGGTGTGGGCCACCGAGAAACAGCCGTAGGACCGCCCCAGCTTGCCTTCGCGGGCCAGGAAGGCCGGGTCCGCGTAGTCGGCGCCGTGGATGATGATGGCGCGGTCGCGGGCCAGATTGTTGGAATACTCCAGCCCGTCCAGCAGCACGTTCGGCCCCTGCTGCGAACCATAGCTGGCCCCGGCGGTGGCGTAAGCGCCCAGCGAGGACTTGTGGCTGTCCGGGTCGTTGGAGAAGCTGCGGGCGAAACCGGTGTGCGTCGGGTCGGAGCCGCGGCCATGGCAGGTCCGCAGCGCCGTCACATGACCGGCGACCAGATCGACTTCGTACAGCCGCTCATCGCCCGAGAATTTCTGGAAATCGACCAGATACATCCGGTCGCGCAACGGCACCTTGTGGTGGTGGATGTCCAGCGCCGCCATGGCCCGGTCCATCAAGTCCTTGCGAACGATGCGGCGCGGGTCCAGCGGCGGTGCGATGTCGGGCGCAGCGACAACGATCTCGGAGACGGCCTCAGGCAGGACGGGCGCCGTTTCGGGGACGGCCAGGGCGGCGGTCTGCAGGACGGAACCCGTCCCCGCGGTCGCACAACCCGACAGGACAGCCGCGCCGCCCAGTATGAATCCTCGTCTCGCCAGCCGCATGCCACGCCCTTCGTGCGGTTTGTCCGATATGCCGGGTTGTTTCAAAGTGTGACGGCCCTTTCAACCCGCGACCGTGGTCAAAAGGGGGCGGCGCCCCGCCGTTTCCCGATGCGGGCCGAAGCATCGCAGGCCCGGGCGCGTCGAACGCCGGTCAGCCGCCACACCAGCTTGGGTCCAAGCGTCGCCGGACCAAATCCCGCCAGCACAGGCTTGCAGCGGCGCCGAAAACCACCGTTTCCCGCCCCTGTCGCCGCCCGATCACGCTCGCTGAACGACGGCGCCAATCGTAGTCACAGTCTCGTGATGATAGGGAACCAAATAGCTGGAGCCTTCGCCGGTTGAGCGGAAATCACACTAGCGCCTTGCAACGGAGAGAGGTTCGTCACGAAGGACTCCAAGATTCCACGAAGAGCACAAAGGCTTCCGACTGGCGGCGAACGCCGCAATTCCACGACTAGGTCGAAGAGGCGCAGACGGGAGAAACCGCCTCGATCCCGTCGTGTCCTTCGTGATTCCTTTGCGCCCTTTGTGATGAACCCGCTTTTGCGACTGCTGAGGCGATCATGCCCCTCGCGGCTTCTCTCCGGCGCACCGAAGGGCTATCTGCGGGCCATGACCCTGCCTCATGCTCCCGCCGGACTCGGCGACATCGCCGACCACTATGACATCCTGCTGTGCGACGTCTGGGGGGTGATCCACAACGGCCGCGAAAGCTGGCCCGCCGCCTGCGAGGCCCTGGTCCGCTTCGCCCGTGAACCGGGCGCAAACGGCCAGAGGCATGTGGTGCTGATCTCCAACTCGCCGCGCCCGTCCGATGATGTGGTGGCCCAACTGGATGGTCTGGGCGTCCCGCGCGAAAGCTGGCAGGCCTTCGTCACCTCGGGCGACGCCACCCGCGCCGAACTGGCCAAGCGCGCGCCCGGCCCCGCATGGATCATCGGCCCAGACCGCGACTGGCCCCTGTATGAAGGTCTGGACCTTCAGGTCGCCGAAGGCGCCGCCGACGCCGCCTTCATCTCCGTCACCGGTCCCGTGGACGACAGCACTGAAACGCCCGAAGACTACCGTGACCGGCTGGCCGGCGGCGTCGCCCGCGATCTGGAGCTGATCTGCGCCAACCCGGACCGCGTCGTCCAGAAAGGCGACCGGCTGATCTATTGCGGCGGCGCCCTGGCCGATCTGTATGAGGCGCTGGGCGGGCGCGTGACCATGGCGGGCAAACCCTATGGCCCCATCTATGATCTGGCGCTGAAGGAGGCCGAAGGCTTGCTGGGTCGCCCCGTCGACCGGTCGCGCGTCCTGTGCATCGGCGACGGCGTGGTCACTGATGTGCTGGGGGCCAATCGCCAAGCGCTGGACTGCCTGTTCATCGCCCAGGGCATCCATGGCGACGCCGCTCGCGCCGACCACGGCGGCATCGCCCCGGAGCGCGCGGCGGACCTGTTGAAGGCCGAAACCACCTATGCCCGCTGGGCCATGCTGGATCTGGTCTGGTGAGCCCTCGCCATTTTGTCGCAATGGCTCTAATCACCGCCGCATGATTGAACTGGTCACGACTCACGCCTCGGGCGGCTACATCCTCGACGAACTGCGCGTCGGCATGGCCGCCGAGAAGGTCATCAACGTCACCGAGGAGCGGATTCAGAAATTCGCCGAGGCGTCCGACGACTTCAACCCCGTGCATCTGGACGAAGCCTTCGCCTCAAAGACCGCCTATCGCGGACGCATCGCCCACGGCCTCTTGTCAGCCTCGTTCGGCTCGGCGGTGGTCGGCACCATCCTGCCGGGCGCGGGGTCCATCTATGTCTCCCAGACGCTGCAGTTCCACCTGCCGGTCCGCATCGGCGACACAGTTCTGATCCGCATCACCGTCCTGTCCGTGGATCAGGAGACGGCGCGCGTCGAGCTGAACTGCGAAGGCTTCGTCGACGACAAGATGATCATGGACGGCATCGCCATGGTGCGCGTGCCCCGTCGTCGGCGCCCCGCAAAGAGCTGACGTGATCCAGATCGTCACCGACTGGCGCGATCTGCCCCCCGAGCTGCGCGGCGCGGCCGTCGCCATCGGGGCCTTCGACGGCGTCCATCGCGGGCATCAGGCGGTCATCGCCTCGGCGCGAGAGGCGGCCAAGGCCCTGAACGCCCCCCTGGCCGTGGTCAGCTTCTCGCCCCACCCGCGCCGCTGGTTCCAGCCCGAGGCCGCGCCCTTCCGCCTGATGACCACCGACCAGATGGCCCGCGCGCTGGAACTGCTGGGTGTCGAACGCCTGTATCTGCTGCCGTTTGATGCTGAAATGGCGGCCATGTCGGATGAAGACTTCGCCCGCGACGTGCTGGCGGCGGGTCTGGGCGTGCGCCACGCCGCCGTCGGCTTTGACTTCACCTATGGCAAGGGCCGCTCCGGCTCGCCCGAGGGCCTGCGCCGCCATGGCGCCGAACTGGGCTTCTCCGTCAGCGTCACCGACCGCATCGACGATCCCGACGGTCTGAAGCTGTCCTCATCCGCCGTGCGCGAAGCCTTGAAGGCCGGCGACATGGCCCGCGCCGCCGCCATTCTGGGCCGTCCTTTCGCCATTCAAGGCGAGGTGATCCACGGCGACAAGCGCGGCCGCATCATCGGCGTGCCGACCGCCAACATCGCCATGGGCGACTACATGCGCCCCGCCTATGGCGTCTACGCCACCCGCACCCGCTTAGCCGACGGGCGGGTCTTCGACGGCGTCGCCAATCTGGGCGTGCGGCCCATGTTCCAGATCGAACAGCCCCTGCTGGAAGTCTGGCTGTTCGACTTCGACGAGAGCCTCTACGGCCAGACGATCGAGACAGAACTGGTCGCCTTCCTGCGCGGCGAAATGACGTTCGACGGCCTCGACGCCCTCAAGGTCCAGATTGAGGCTGACGCCGCAGCCGCGAAAGCCGTGCTGGCCGCCTGAGAACGTCAGCCGCCCGTCACGCCCCCTTCTTCAACCGCGCCAGCATGTCGGCGCTGGAGACCGGCGGCGGCTCGGGGGCCTGGACCCGCTGGAACACCCGTTTCACCGCGCTGGGCGACTGCACCGGACGGGTCGGATCGTGGAAGGGGTTGGGATCGCACAGCCCTGCAAAGGCCGGATCGGTGCGGTAGTTCGGCAGCCGCGCCAGCACCGGCATGTCGCCCGACAGCTGCAGCAGCATCTCGTCGCCCTCCAGCTCCAGCACCTCCTGCGGCGAGCCGAAGCCGACCAGACGCGACATGGCCTCGGCGGCCAGCATGGTGTTGGCGCCGAAGCACTGAACGGCGCGGCAGTTGTTGACCATGGTCTGCCAGTCGCGCGGATAGAGGTTCTGCAGCTGGCTGGCGTCCTGCCAGAAGCTCCAGGTCTGCAGGCCGTAGCCGCGCATCAGGGTGATGGCCCGCCTCAGCCCGTCGAACGTCCCCAGCTGCGCCGCCTCGTCGAGAATGAACAGGGTCGACTGCGGAGGCCGTCCCGTCCGCCCGCCGATCTGGGTCATCAGCGTGTGCACCCACAGCCGCAGCAGCCGACCGTGGCTCTCCAGCATGTGCGGCGGCAGCACCAGATAGATGGACAGGGGATCGCCGCGCTGAACTGCGCCCAGATCGAACGACGTGTCGCGCAGACACGGCCCGACCGCGCCGGACCGGACCACATCCACAATGCTCTGCGAGAAGGACAGTATGCCGCCCAGCGTCGACACAGCGCCGATGTTCAGCATGCGCGCGATCTGGCGGGCCTCCGAATTGCGTGACGCCTCCAGCGCCCCCATCACCGTGCCGATCAGGGTCTGCGCGCCCGGATTTTCGACGGCGGCGGTGTAGCGCGCCACCTCGCCCACGGCCTGATTGACCAGCGCCCGCACCGTCTCCAGATGGCGCATCGACGGCGGCAGGTCGCTCATGACATGCAGCAGCACGCCCAGCACGAAGGCGGCCCCGCGCTCGCGCCAGTAACCGCCGTCGCTGACCTCGGTCGGCGTCTCCCCGCCGGACAGGGCCGACACCACCGCCATGGCGTCATCCACAAAGGTCGGCGCATCCGGGTCCAGCGCATCCAGCGGATTCAGCCGCGCCGAGGGCAGGCCCGTCACCCCCATCGGGTCCAGAATAGCCACCTCATGACCCAGCTCCCGGCGGCGGCGCGCCGTCATCAGGGCGTTTTCCCCCTTGGGGTCGATGACGATGACCGGCCCCTTGAAGCGCAGCAGGGCCGGCACGATGCAGCCCGTCCCCTTGCCCGCCCCGGTCGGCGCAATGGTCATCAGATGCCCTTCGCGCTCCATCAATATGGGCGCGACCTGCGCCAACGAGGCCGACAGTGCGGCGTCGCGCTCGCCGAAGGTGAAGCCCACCGGTCGACGGCGCGGCTCCTGCTCCAGCGACCAGCCGACGATCAGGCCGGACTCCTCCACCGTCTGGGGCAGTTCAAGCGTGTTCTGGGCTGTGACAAGCGGCATGTCGGTTCTCAAGGTGGGCGTTTCTCAGGCGTCGGATTTCTCAGGCGTCGGGGCGGATCATGACGAAGGGGCCGTCCATGTCTTCGGGCAGGATCGGCAGGTCGGACATCAGCTCGTGGTCGTCGATCATCTCGATCAGACCCGTGGGCGTCAGCTGGAATGTGGCGGTGAACAGGGCGTCGCCATAGCTGACGGTCGCCTCCAGAATGAAGAAGCCGTCTTCATTGGTCCCCACCCGTTCGATGGGCCGGACATGGGGCGCGATCAGGCGCGACAGCGCCTCGGGGTCGCGCGCCCGCACCAGCAGCTCCGCCTCGGTCTCGACCGGCTCGAAGCGTTTGCCCTCATTGCGCACCTGATTGAGGAACAGGCGCAGATAGTCGGTGCAAGCCTCTTCGTCGTGCAGGCGGGGCGGCTCGCGGTCGTTCAGATCATGGATCCAGGCCGAGCCGCCGTCTCCCGCAACTGTCGAGCGGGACGTCATATAGAGGGTGGCCAGGCCCGGACGCCCGCCCGCCGCGTATCCTTGAACCTCGGCCATGACCGCCTCGCCATGACAGGCCATGTTCCGCACCCTGACCCGGTCGCAGTAATAGGCCAGCGCCAGCGGCGTCCTTTCAGCCCCAATCCGGCAGGCGGCGCTGGCGACGATCAGGAAATCCGCCGCCTCGTCCGGCGCCAGCTCACGCCATGCGCCGGCGACGCAGGGCGGGCGCACCCAGTCCATGCGGGGATGGGCGGCGGCGTGGCGCACAGCCTGCTGCTCTTCGGTCGTCAGAGGCGTTCCGGCCCGCTCGTGCTGGGCCCGCCAGACCACGACCAGCCAGCTGCAGCAGACCTGCTGCACCTCTGGCGGCAGGCTGTCGAAATCACGACCCTTCAACTTCTGGACACGCCGTGCGACCGACATGAAGCCTTCGTCCTGCATCAGCTCGTCCAGCCCCTTGTAAGAGCTGCCGTCCTTCATGAATTCGCCCATGCGCTGGATGTGCCGCAGATAGGGCAGCAGCTCCACCAGCTCCGCCTCGTCCCGACCCGCTGGCGCCAGACGGGCCAGCTCAGCAACCGTGAGAAAAACAGCGGCGTTGTCGGCCAGCGCCAGCTGCGTCGCGACGTCCGGCGCCCGGGTTCCCTGCATGATGCCCGCGGCGGTCTCGAGAAGATAAGCTGCGACCTCGCCCACGCCCCAGGTCTGTTCGGTCGGCGGATGGAACCGCCCGTCCAGATCGTCAGGCCCGATGACGGAGCGACAGCCCTGGTTTGGATTCTTCTCCATGCCCTTGGCCACGCGCAGGCAGACGTCCGCCAAGTGCGCCAGCCGCGTCCGGCCCGCCTTGTCCCCGGCGTCCGCCGCCTTGAAGAAGTCGGCGGCGGTTCGCAACAGAGCCGCCGTCATTTCGCTGACGACGTATTCCGGTTCGGCTTGCGTCCTGCCCATGCGCCCTCCGACAGCATTCGTCGCAGCAGAACCGGCGTTCGGCAAGCGGGTCTGCGTCATCCCCGGAACCTCGACGTCCGGGGCACGGAGTCCAGCGGGCATAGATAGCGGGGTTCCCCGTCCTCTCCATAGGCGTAGCCGTCGGCGGTGGTCACATAGATGTCCGTCACCTGCTGGTTCCCGCCTTCTTCCGACGCACAGCTGGTCACGACTTCCTGACGCCCTCCGCCCAGCGCCCGCGTCGATACATGGCGGCAAGGCGGCCCCATCTCCTGAAACGAAATCCCGTCGTCGCCCAGATAGGTCAGGTGGAAGGGATCGCCGCCGCATCCGCCCCTCGGCGCATAGTAGCCGATCGGCAGGGGCAGATAATGTGACAGTCCCGACGATGCCGCCGAAGCAGGTGCGCGCGCCGTGTCGCGTCCCGTATCGCGCCATGGGCGACCCTCGCGGGTCACGCGGCGGCCGTCCTGATCGTACCAGGCCAGTTGATCCATGCCCGAACCGGTCCAGCCGTAGGCGTAGGTGTAGAAGGACCGCTCATAGGCCCCCGGCCCCACGTCCGACAGGATCAGCACGTCGCGCCCGTCCAGCTGGCGCACCTCGATCTCATGCGCTGACTCGAACGTCTCGGTCGCATAGCCCCCGGGCGACGACAGGATCACCGCCCAGGGGGTCATCGGCCCATAGATGGAAAAGGCCCGTTCGCCGTCCATCCAGCACTCCATCCCGCCCAGGCCGACGACATAGTCCGTCTGGCCGTCCGCATTGAAGTCAGCGGTGTGGGCGATCGACGGCGCGCCCCGGGCGCTGAAGCCGTCGCCGGAGCAATAGTCCGACTGGATGGTGCGGCCCCATTCCACGACCTGGCGGGCCACGGCGGGCGGCAGCGGGCCGCGCGCCGTGGCCTGCCCCTCGACCGCCGCGGGAGAATTGGACGGCGTCGAGGCTTCAGACGTCCGCCCGTCGCAGGCCGTCGCCAGAACGACGGCGGCCAGCAGGCCGGAGGCCAGAAGATGAGTGGTCGTGAAGGTCATGACAGGCTCCTGCTTGTATGCGCGTCAGGCGCGGGCCAGAGGATTGCGGACCAGACCCAGGCCCGCGACAATCAGACCGATCCCGGCGGCGGCCAGCAGCCACGGCCCGATGCCGATCTTGATCATGGCGTCCATGCCCGCTGCGACCGCTTCACCGGCCAGACCGCCGCCCGCCACGCCGATCAACGCCGACTTGAACAGGAAGGGCAGACCGCCCGCGACCACCGCCGCCGCGCCCGCGACCAGCGACGGCATCGAAACCGACCGCCCGCTCCAGCAGACCCACAGCAGCCAGATCGCGCCCGCAAGGGCCGCGAACCGCAGCAGCAGCGCGGCCTGAACCGCCTTCAGGAAGCCGACCTTGCCCTTGACCTGGCGTATTTCGGCGCGTTGCTCTTCAAGGTCGGCGATCCGCTCTCCAACCGAGCCGAAGCCATAGCTGCCGTCGGCGGAATCGCGTCCGCTGCGGGCCATCTGCTGCTTGTAACGGGTCAACTGCTCTTCGATCTGACCCAGGCGGCGATCCGCCCTCTCCGTATCCAGCATGGACAGTTCGGCGGAGCCCAGCACGCCGCCCAGCCCCCATTGCGACACCGATTTCACCGGCGAAGACATGGCGGGCAGGAAGAAGGCGATCAGCACGACCATCGCCAGCGGGAAGGCCAGGGTGTTGGTGAACAGCGACTTGATCTTCGCCATCACGGGCGACGAACTCAGTTGCTCGACGGACGGCATCGGCGCCCCGCCCAGAACCCCTGCGCCCACGGCGGGATAGACTTCCTTGGCCTCGCCCGCCTCGACTTCAAAGTCCACAGACACACCCGGCGACGCCGCGCGCTCGCCGCGCCAGTCCGCCAGTTGATAGCGATACCGATTGCCGTCCTCGCCCGTGATGGCTCCCGCCGCATCGATGGTGGCGGTTCCCAGAATTCTGCCCTTCATAGTCCCTCTCCCTGAAAAAACCTGAACCCGGCTCTCAAGCCAGATCGCAAGGATCGGGGGCGAAAGGCGCGCCGTCCTGACGCGGTTCTAAAGAAGTTCTGAAGTCACGCGCCAAGGGTCATCCAACGCCGGTTCTCGGGTTGCGCGTCGTCACAGTCCGCCTAAACTTCTGCTCGGGAGGCGCCATGACCCGTAGCAGCACTGACCATCGGCGACGCCGCAGGCGCTGGCGTTTCGCCAACGCCGTGTTCGACGAGGCGAACTGGACGCTGCAGGTCGACGGCCAGATCACCGAGCTGGAAAGCAAGCCTCTCCAGGTGCTGCACGAACTTCTGCTCAACGCCGGCGAGGCCGTGACCAAGGGCGAGCTGATGGATGCGGTCTGGCCCGGCGTCCATGTCGTCGAGGCGTCGCTGACCACCGCCGTGTCCAAGCTGCGCGGCGCCCTTCACGACCGCGACGCCGTCATCGTCCAGACCCTGCCGCGCCTCGGCTATCGTCTGACGGCGCCGGTCGAAGTGGAGCAGTTGTCGACGCCTCTGGCCCCGCGCTTCGCCTTCCAGCCCGACGAACACGTTCCCGGTCGTCCGCAATGGATACTGCAGACCGCGCTCGGCGACACCGGCGCCGGGGACGTCTGGCGCACGCGCCACGAAAAATCTGACGCCACCCGCATCTTCAAATTCGCCGATGCGCCGGACCGGCTGCGGGCGCTGCGCCGCGAGGTGGCCCTGTATCGCCTGATGGCGGCGGTGCTGGGCGACCGGCGGCCCTGCCCCGACGTGCTGGAATGGAATTTCGAGGCCTCGCCCTACTTCATCGAATCCCGGGACGCCGGACGCGATCTGAAGCTCTGGGCGGCGGAGGCGGGTGGCCTGTCCGCCGTGCCGCTGGAACGACGCCTCCAGATCATGACCGCCTTGGCCCGCGCCGTGGCGGCGGCGCATGAGGCGGGCGTCCTGCACAAGGACCTCAAGCCCGCCAACATCCTGATCGCCGACACGGAGGGCGCCTCTGACGACCATGGGGGCTTCCACCTGCGTCTCGCCGATTTCGGCAGCGGCTGGCTGGTCGATCAGGCGGCGCTGAGCCTGCACGGCATCAGCGGCGACATCATCATCACCGACGACGACCTGTCGTCCCGCTCCAGCACCCCCGCCTATCGCGCACCCGAGGTGATCGCCGGGGCCGCGCCGGGCGCCGGCTCCGACATCTACGCCCTGGGCCTGATCCTCTATCAGATGGTCGTCGGCGATCTGGACCGGCCTCTGGCGGCGGGCTGGGAGGCCGAGGTCGCCGATCCCCTGCTGCGCGAAGACATCGCCGCCGCCGCCGCCGGTGACGCCTCCGCCCGCCTGGCCTCCGCCGCCCTTCTGGCCGAGCGGCTGGAGACCCTGCCCCGGCGTCGGGCCGACCACGCCGCCGCCCTGATCGAGGACCAGCGCCGTCAGGCCGAAGCTCTGCGCGAGGAGCGCCGCGCCGCCCGCCGCCCGTGGGTCCGCACCGCCGTCGCCGTCGGCGTCATCGGCCTTCTGGCCACCTCCTTCACCACCGTCATGGCGCTGGGCCAGAGAAACGAGGCCCGCGCCCGCACCGCGGCGGCCGAAGCCAGCTACGCCTTCCTGACCGATGATCTTCTGGGCCAGACCAGCCCCTCGTCCGGGGTTCCGGCGCAGGAGACGCTGGCCGCCGCCGCCCTGCGCGCCCAGTCGGTGATCGACGCCCGCTTCCAGCGCCAGCCCGCCATCGCCGCCGACCTGCACCTGTCGCTGGCCAACGCCTTCGCCCAGCGCACCGAGTTCGACGCGGCCCGGCGCGGCTTTGAGCTGGCCGACGCCGCCTTCAAGCGCGCGGGTCTGGAGGATTCCCCCGCCGCCGCCCGCGGCCGCCTGCTGCACGCCCGCACCGAAGCCATGTCGGCCCAGCCCGGCGGCCTCGACCGCGCCAAGGCCCTTCTGGCCGCAGAGCGCGCGCGACTGGGCGCCGACGCGGGGCGCGGCATGGCCGGCTTCCACGTCGCCCAGGTCGAAGGCGTGGTCGGCTTCTTCAGCGATCTGGAAGCGTCCGCCGCCGCCTTCGCCCGCGCCCAGGCCATCGCCGAAACCCGGCCCGAAGGACTGACGCCGCGCGACATCCTTCTGGCCCGCCAGCAGCAGGCGGTGGTGCTGATGCGTCTGGGCCGTCCCGACGAAGCCCTGCCCCTGCTTCAAGCCTCCGTGCGCGAATGGACTGAGCTGCTGGGCGCTGACCACGCCAACACATTGATCGCCCGCCAGAACATGATCCAGGCCCGTCTGATGCTGGGTCAGGTGCGACCGGCTCTGGAGGCGTCCGACGCCCTTCTGCCTCTGATCACGGAGCGTTTCGGCGCCCAGGGCCGCTACACATTGGCGCTGCAGTCCACCCGCTATGAGGCCCTGATGAGCCAGGGCGACAACGCCGCAGCCGCCCTGGCCGCAGAGGCCGTCTGGCGCGGCGCCGAGGCCAGTCAGGGCGCGGATTCCCACCAGGCCCTTGTCGGACGCAACGACCTGGGCCTGGCCCTGTGCCGCACGGCGGACCGTCGCGCCGGTCTTGAGCATTTGGGCGAAGCCTACCGCGGCGCGCGCTCAGCCTTCGGCGACGACTATGATCTGACCCACGTCATCCGCTTCTATCTGGGCGAATGCCTGGTTCTGGACGGACGCCCCGCAGAAGCCAAAGCCCTTCTTGACCAGGTCGATCGCGCCCGCGTCGGCGCTCTGGTCGGCGACGCCGAATGGGGCGTGCTTCTGGACCTCGCCCAGGCCGAGATCGCCCTGACGCAAGGCGACAGGGACAGAGCGCGGACCCTGGCCGCCGGTCTCGCCGTCCTCGGCACGGACAATGCGCCACCGCATGAGCAGGCGCGCTACGCCGCCCTCACCCGCGCTCTGGCCCGCGCCCCGGCCCGCCCCCCGAGCTGACGCCCGATCCTCAGCCTTTGGGATGGCGCAGGCGGCGTCCCGTCTGCTAGACCGTTGAAACCATGACCGTCCGCGTGATCCGCCTGATTTCGATTAGCCGCCCGGCGTAGCGCTGCAGGGCCTGGCCCCGCGCACGCCGGGATCGAATATCACCGATGCCGTCCGACGGCCTTCACGCTAGACTAGGTTCGCGCCACTCTTTCGGCGCCCGCCCAAAAGACAAAGATTCTCCATGGCCGACGCCACACCCGACACCCCCGCCGCTCCCCAAGCCGAGCAAGGCCGCGACTACCGCGAGACCGTCTTCCTGCCCGAGACGCCCTTCCCCATGCGCGGCGGCCTGCCCAAGAAGGAGCCGGAGGTCCTCGAACAGTGGGGCGACCTCTATTCGACCCTGCGCACCCTGCGTCAGTCGCAGAAGGCGCCGCTGTATGTGCTGCATGACGGGCCGCCCTACGCCAACGGCGACATCCACATCGGCCACGCCCTGAACAAGACGCTGAAGGACTTCGTGGTCCGCAGCCGCTTCCTGCTGGGCTACGACGTCGACTACGTCCCCGGCTGGGACTGCCACGGCCTGCCGATCGAATGGAAGATCGAGGAGCAGTTCCGCGCAAAAGGCCGCCGCAAGGACGAGGTCTCCAAGTCGGAGTTCCGCAAGGCGTGCCGTGAATACGCCGCCGGCTGGATCGACGTTCAGCGCGACCAGTTCAAGCGCCTGGGCATCACCGGCGACTTCGACAACCGCTACGCCACCATGGACTTCACGACCGAGGCGGCCATCGTCGCCGAGTTCCACAAGTTCAAGAACTCGGGCCAGCTGTATCGCGGCTCCAAGCCCGTCATGTGGTCGCCGGTCGAGCGCACGGCGCTTGCCGACGCCGAGATCGAATACCACGACCACGTCAGCCCGACCGTCTGGGTGAAATTCCCCGTCGTCGGCGCCAGCGACAGCCATCCTGACGACCTGCTGGCCTTCCGCACCCAGACGCCGTCGGTGGTGATCTGGACCACCACGCCGTGGACCATCCCGGCCAACCGCGCCATCTCCTACGGCCCCGACATCGCCTATGGCCTGTATGAGGTCACGGCGCTGGAGACCGGTCTGGAGTTCGAGCCTTGGGCCAAGCCCGGCGACCGCTTCATCATCGCCGACAAACTGGCCGAGGACGTGTTCAAGGCGGCCAAGATCGCAGCCTGGACCCGCGTCTATGACATCAATCCGTCGGGTCTCGAGTGCGCCCACCCGCTGGCGGCGCTGGACCCCGGCTACGGCTTCTCCGTGCCGCTGCTGGACGGTGACCACGTCACCGACGACGCCGGCACCGGCTTCGTCCACACCGCCCCCGGCCACGGCGCCGACGACTTCGAGGTGTGGAAGGCCCACGGCCACAAGGAGGTGCCCGACACGGTCGACCCCGACGGCGCCTACTACCCCTCCGTCCCCCTGTTCGCCGGCCTCAAGGTGCTGGAGACCGAGGGCAAGAAGACCGGCAAGTTCGGCCCCGCCAACGGCGCGGTGATGGACAGGCTGATCGAGGCCGGAAACCTCTTGGCGCGCGGCCGGATGGAGCATTCCTATCCGCACTCCTGGCGCTCCAAGGCGCCGATCATCTTCCGCAACACGCCCCAGTGGTTCATCCGCATGGATGAGGCGCTGGCCGACGGCGACACCCTGCGCGACAAGGCCCTGACCGCCATCGAGGCCACCAGTTTCCACCCTGCGGCGGGCAAGAACCGCATCCGCTCCATGGTCGAGGGTCGCCCCGACTGGCTGATCAGCCGCCAGCGCGCCTGGGGCACCCCGCTGGCCATGTTCGTGGACAAGGAGACGGGCCAGCCCCTGCACGACGCCGAGGTCGACGCCCGCATCCTGAAGGCCGTGTCCGAAGGCGGCGCCGACGCCTGGTTCGACACCCCCGACGCCCACTTCCTGGGCGCCCACGACCCCGAGCGTTTCGAGAAAGTCGAGGACATCCTCGACGTCTGGTTCGACAGCGGCTGCACCCACGCCTTCACGCTGGAGGCCCGCGATCCGGCCCATGGCTACACCGGCGAGCGCCCGTCGCACTGGCCCGCCGACCTCTATCTGGAAGGCTCCGACCAGCACCGCGGCTGGTTCCAGTCCAACCTGCTGGAAGGCAGCGGCACACGCGGCCGCGCTCCCTACGATGCTGTTCTCACGCACGGCTTCACCCAGGACGAGAACGGCGAGAAGATGTCGAAGTCGCGGGGCAACACCACCGACCCCGCCGTCGTCATCAAGGAGTCGGGCGCCGACATCCTGCGCCTCTGGGTCGCCCTGGTGGACTATGCCGAAGACCAGCGGATCGGCAAACAGATCCTCCAGACCACGGTCGACGCCTATCGCAAGCTCAGGAACACCGTCCGCTATCTGCTGGGCGCGCTGGACGGCTTCGACGAGGCTGAACGCCTGCCCTACGACCAGATGCCGCCGCTGGAGCAGTTCATCCTGCACCGTCTGTACGAACTGGACGGTCAGGTGCGCGAGGCTTACCGCGACTACCGCTTCCAGGACGTAGTGCGCCCTGTGCTGGAGTTCTGTTCCGGCGACCTGTCGGCTCTCTATTTCGACATCCGCAAGGACAGCCTCTACTGCGACCGCCCCGATGCTGTCCGCAGGCGAGCCGCCCGCACCGTGATGGACGAGGTCTTCATGCGCCTGACCGCCTGGCTGGCCCCGCTGACGCCCTTCACCATGGAAGAGGCCTGGACCACCCGTTTCCCCGAAGGCGGGTCGAACTGCGCGCGGGTGATCCCGGAGACGCCGGACGAGTGGCGCAATGAAGAAGAAGCCCGCCGCTGGGACATCATCAAAGACGCTTTGCCGATTGGCATGGGCCTGCTCGAAAGCCAACGTGCTCGTAAAGAGATTGGCTCTGCATTGGACGTCGAACTCGTACTCCTTACTGACTCATTGATCTTGGCCGAAGCATTCTCGAATGGAGTCGAAGTCAGCGAAGTGTTCCGCACCAGCGGCGGTCGTCTGGAGATCGAAGACACGTTTACAGACAAAGTAGAAAAGCTGTTCGCCCCGTACGGTTTTATCTCGCAAGAAGTCACACCGACGACTGGCGCCGGTTCGGGCAATGGCTTGCTTGTCGTCATGAGCAAGAAAGCAGACCATCCCAAATGCGCCCGCTCGTGGCGCCGGGTGCCGGACGTCGGCTCCGACCCGGCCTATCCCGACCTGTCGGCCCGTGACGCCGACGCCGTCCGGTTCTGGGACGCGGCGCGGGGCTGAACCTCATGGCCGGAATGGAGATGTCGGGACTGACGGCGCAGGCCGTCTGGGCTCTGATCCCCCTGCTTCTTCATTTTGGCCTGGTCGCCGCCCTCTACGTCGTCCTGACCTGGGCGCGGTTAGTGGCCGTCAAACGCGGTCAGGCCGCGACGGCCGACTTCGCCCGCGCCGACGGCGACCCGCGCCTGTCCGCCCGCATCCAGCGCAATCTGGCCAATCAGTTCGAGGCGCCGCTTTTCGCCTGGATCGGCCTCATCCTGCTCATTCTCATGAACGCGGTCGGCCCGGCGGACGTCGCCGCCGCCTGGGTCTTCCTGATCGGACGCCTGATCCACAGCGGCGTTCAGTGCACCGGCGACAACGTCGCCCTGCGCGGTCAGGTCTTCATGATCAACTTCGCCGCCGTTCTCTGGCTCATGGGCCACGCTGCCTGGGTGATCGTCGGCTTCTGACGCTCGGCCCGACACCAATCCGGGCCTGAAACAAACACGGTTCAAAACCGTGCGATAATGCGGCTTCACGGTCTTTGACATCGCCGCGCAACCGCGATCCGCCGCCCAGCCGACACCGCCAGCCGAAACGGACTCAGTGGACTTTGTGGACTCTGTTTTCACCGTCGCCTTCCAGGCGCGATGGCGGCTTCAGCTCCAGCTGTAACCCGTCTTGGACTGGGTGAAGAAATCGACCGCCGAAAAGCCCTGCTCGCGCGGGCCATAGCTGGACTTCTTCGAACCGCCGAACGGCACATGATAGTCGACGCCCGCCGTCGGCAGATTGACCATGACCATCCCCGCCCGCGCCCGCCGCTGGAAGTCGCGCGCATGTTTCAGCGAACTGGTGACGATGCCCGCCGACAGGCCGAACTCGACCCCGTTGGCGATCTCCAGCGCCTGCTCGTAGCCGCTGACGCGGATGACCGATGCGACAGGGCCGAACACCTCTTCATTGTTGATCCGCATGCTGGCGGCGGTGTCGACGATCAGGGTCGGATCGACATACCAGCCCGGCGTGTCCAGCGTCAGACGCCGCCCGCCGTGGGCCACGCGCCCGCCTTCGCCCTTGGCGATGTCGATATAGCTGTAGGAGGTCTCCATCTGCGCCTCGGTCACCGCCGGGCCGATGTTGGTCTGAGGGTCCAGCGCATGGCCGACTTTCAGGCCCGCCAGCCGCTCCGTCAGCGCCGCGACGAAACGGTCATGAACGCCGTCCTGCACGATCAGTCGGCTGGACGCCGTGCAGCGCTGGCCCGTGGCGAAGAAGCAGCCGTCCAGCGCCACCGTCACCGCCCGGTCCAGATCGGCGTCATCCAGCACGATCAGCGGGTTCTTGCCGCCCATCTCCAGCTGCACCCGCGCCTGACGCTTGACCGCCCCCATGGCCACCCCGGCGCCCACGCCCTGCGAGCCGGTGAAGCTGATGCCGTCCACCTCCGGGTGATCGACGATGGCCTGGCCCACGCCGCCGCGCCCGATGACCAGGTTCAGCACCCCGTCGGGCAAACCCGCCTCATGCAGAATGGCGACCAGCGCCTCGGCCGTCGCCGGGGTCGGTCCCGCCGCCTTCATCACCACCGTATTGCCGAACGCCAGCGCCGGCGCCGCCTTCCAGGCCGGGATGGCGATGGGGAAGTTCCACGGCGTGATCAGGCCATAGACGCCGACCGGCTGGCGCCAGGTCTGGATCTCAACGCCGGGCCGCACCGAGGCCAGGTTCTGGCCGTGCAGACGCAGGGCTTCGCCTGCAAAATACTTCAGGACGCGCGCCGCCCGCACCGTCTCGCCGACCCCTTCGGCCAGGGTCTTGCCCTCTTCACGCGACAGCAGGCGGCCCACGTTCTCACGCCGTTCCATCAACAGGGCGCCGGCCCGATCCAGCACGTCTGAGCGCAGCTCGGGCGACGCCTCGGCCCAGCCTGCAAAGGCTTCCCGCGCCGCGTCAACTGCGGCCTCGACCTCGGCCACGCCGCCGTCGGGGATGTGCGCCACGACCTCGCGTGTATCTGAGGGGTTCAGGCTTTCAGCCGAAAGCGCGCCGCCGACCTTGCGACCGCCGATCCAGTGAGTGAGTTCAAGCGCATCCGTCATCCTGCAAATCTAGCCGACTTGGTTGTCAGTGGGGAAGGGCGAGTTCAGACGCCCCTATCGACCCTGTGGGCCTGAGCGCATTTCCATTGCCCTGCGGCTCTGTGTTCGGCCACACTTGCCGGATGACTGAACCGACGACCGGCTGGCGCTTCTGGATCGACCGTGGCGGCACCTTCACGGACATCGTCGCGCGCGCGCCGGACGGGGCCTTGCAGACCGGCAAACTGCTGTCGGTCAATCCCGAGCAATACGCCGACGCCGCCGTCGAGGGCATCCGCCGCATCCTGAAGGCCCCGCCCGGCCCTCTGGCGCCGGGCCTGGTGGACGAGGTCCGCATGGGCACCACGGTGGCCACCAACGCCCTGCTGGAACGCAAGGGCGAGCCGACGCTTCTGGCCATCACCGCCGGTTTCGGCGACGCGCTGAGGATCGGCTGGCAGGCCCGGCCTGAGTTGTTCGTGCGCCACATCGTGCTCAACGATCAACTCTATGACCGCGTGGTCGAGATCGACGAGCGCCTGACCGCCGACGGCGCCGTCGATCGCCCTCTGGACGAGGCCAAGGCGCGGACGGACTTCGCAGCGGCCCACGCCTCGGGTCTGCGGGCCATCGCCATCGTCCTGGTCCACGGCTGGCGCTTCACCGCCCACGAGACCCGACTGGCCCAGATCGCGCGCGAGGTCGGCTTTGAACAAATCTCGGTCAGTCATGAGGTCGGGGCCCTGATCAAGCTGATCGGGCGCGGCGACACCACGGTCGCGGACGCCTATCTGTCGCCCATTCTGCGCGCCTATGTGGACCGGGTCGGGGCCGATCTGGGCGCGGCCACGCCCTTGCAGTTCATGCAGTCGTCGGGCGGACTGACGGCGGCCGACGCCTTCCGGGGCAAGGACGCCATCCTGTCGGGACCGGCGGGCGGCGTGGTCGCCATGGCCGAGACGGCCAAGGCCGCCGGGTTCGACCGCGTCATCGGCTTTGACATGGGCGGCACCTCGACCGACGTGTCCCACTTCGCCGGTGACTATGAGCGGACGTCGGACGCCGTGGTCGCCGGGGTGCGGCTGCGGGCGCCGATGCTGAGCATCCATACGGTGGCGGCGGGCGGAGGTTCCATCTGCCGCTTCGACGGCGGACGCCTCAGGGTTGGGCCGGAGTCCGCCGGGGCCGCGCCGGGACCAGCCTCATACCGACGCGGCGGGCCTCTGACGGTGACCGACTGCAACGTCATGATGGGCAAGCTGAGCCCCGATTTCTTCCCCGCCGTCTTCGGCCCCGACGCAGACCAGCCATTGGACGCCGAGGCGGTTCGCGCGCAGTTCGAGACCATGGCCGCCCAGGTCGCCGCCGCCTCGGGCCGCGCTACGACGCCGGACGAACTGGCCGAAGGCTTCGTCACCATCGCCGTGCAGAACATGGCCGAGGCGATCCGCTCCATCTCCATCCAGCGCGGCTATGACGTCACGAAATATGTGCTGAACTGCTTCGGCGGCGCGGGCGGCCAGCACGCCTGTCTGGTGGCCGATGCGCTGGGCATGACCCAGGTGCTGCTGCATCCCTTCGCGGGCGTTCTGTCGGCCTATGGCATGGGTCTGGCCGAGGTCCGCGCCATACGCCAGACGACGGTGGCCGCGCCGCTGGCCGCCGATCAGGACAAGGGTCTGGCCGACCGCATCGCCGAACTGGCCGCCGCCGCCCGCTCTGACCTGGAGGCGCAAGGCTTCAGCCCCGATGCCATCTCCACCCTTTCCCGCGCCGAGATCAAATTCGCCGGGTCGGACACGCCCCTGGTCGTGCCCTTCGGTCCCGCCGCCGAAATGGCAGTCGCTTTCGAGGCCCTGCACCGTCGCCGCTTCGGCTTCTTCGCCGAGGGCAAGGCCCTGGTGGTCGAGACGCTGGAGGTCGAGACCGTCGGCCGTTCGGATCAGGCCCCGACATCGCCGCTGACGGCCAGCGCCGCCGAACTGGAAATCGTCGCCCAACTGTCTATCCGCATGGCGGGCGAGGATCACGCCACGCCCGTCTATCGCCGTGAGGCCCTGACGCCCGGCGTCGCTGTCGATGGCCCCGCCATCCTGCTGGAAGACACCGGCACCACAGTGGTCGAGCCAGGCTGGCGCGCCTCGGTCGATGCGGCGGCCAACCTGCTGTTGCAGCGGGTCGTCGCCCTGCCCGCCCGCACCGCCATCGGCACGGATGTCGACCCGATCATGCTGGAGGTATTCAACAGCCGCTTCATGGCCTGCGCTGAACAGATGGGCGAGGCCCTGCGCGCCACCGCCTATTCAGTGAACATCAAGGAGCGGCTGGACTTCTCCTGCGCCGTGTTCGACGCGGGCGGCGCCCTGATCGCCAATGCGCCGCACATTCCGGTGCACCTGGGCTCGATGGGCGAGAGCATCCGCACGATCATCGCCTCTCGTGGCGACGCCAGAGACGGACGCGGCATGAAACCGGGCGACGTCTATATGCTGAACGCCCCTTACAACGGCGGCACCCATTTGCCCGACATCACCGTCATCATGCCGGTGTTTCTGGACAGCGACGACGCACCGGCCTTCTTCGTCGCCGCGCGCGGCCACCACGCCGATGTGGGCGGGATCACGCCAGGCTCCATGCCCGCCAACTCACTGAGCGTGGACGACGAAGGCGTGTTGATCGACGACTTCTTGCTGGTGGACGCCGGCAGGCTTTGCGAGGCTGAAACGCGCACCCTGTTCGCCTCCGGCCCCTGGCCATCGCGCAATATCGATCAAAACCTGGCCGACCTGAAGGCCCAGGTCGCGGCCTGCACCCGCGGCGCCGACGAACTGATCCGCATGACCGGCGAGTTCGGCCGCACCGTCGTCGCCGCCTACATGGGCCACGTTCAGGACAATGCCGAAGAGGCCGTCCGCCGCGCCATCGCCGCCCTGAAACCCGGCGCCTTCGCCTATGAGATGGACGACGGCGCCGTCATCCGCGTCCGCATCGACGTGGACGCCGCAAACCGCAGCGCCGTGGTTGACTTCACCGGCACCAGCGACCAGTTGCCGACCAATTTCAACGCCCCCCTGTCCATCGCGCGGGCGGCCACCCTCTATGTCTTCCGCACCCTGGTGGACGACGCCATTCCCTTGAACGAGGGCTGTCTCAAGCCCATCGAACTGATCGTGCCGGAAGGGTCGATGCTGAACCCCCGCTATCCCGCCGCCGTGGTGGCGGGCAACGTCGAGACCAGTCAAGCCGTCGTCGACACGCTTTACGGCGCTCTGGGCGTTCTGGCCTCCAGCCAGGGAACGATGAACAACTTCACCTTCGGCGACGAGGCCCGCCAGTATTATGAGACCATCGCCGGCGGCTCTGGCGCAGGCCGCGGCTTCGACGGAACCGCCGCCGTCCAGACCCATATGACCAACAGCCGCCTGACCGATCCCGAGGTGCTGGAGACCCGCTTCCCCGTCCTGCTGGAGGAATTCTCCATCCGGCGCGGCTCGGGCGGCGATGGCCTCCACCGGGGCGGCGACGGGACCGTGCGTCGCGTGCGCTTCCTCGAACCGATGACCGCCGCCATCCTGTCCAACCATCGCCGCGTGCCGCCCTTCGGCGTCGCGGGCGGCGAGCCGGGCGCTGTCGGCATCAACCGGGTTGAGCGCAGCGGAGGCGCAGTCGAGCCTCTGGACGCCACCGCCGAAGTCGCCATGCAGACCGGCGACGTCTTCGTCATCGAGACGCCTGGCGGCGGCGGCTTCGGCGCAAAAAATACTTCCTGACGGCGGCTGATCGCGCAAACATCCGCTCGGGGATGGGGAGGATGCGAATCCATGCTGGTGCTTCTGGGTATCGTCGTCGTAGTCGCGGGCTTTGTCGCGCGGCTCAATCCTCTGATCGTCATCCTGGCCGCCGCCCTTGTGACCGGGGTTCTGGCCGCCGTCACACCGGGCGTAGACGCGCGCGGCCTGCTGACCGCCGGGATCGACACGGTCGCCCGCTTCGGCGACGCCTTCAACGACAACCGCTATTTCAACATCACCTGGCTTGTCCTGCCCGTCATCGGCCTGCTGGAACGGGCGGGCCTGCAAGAACGGGCGCGTGACCTCGTCACCCAGGTCCGGGCCGCCACCGCCGGACGCCTGATGCTGATCTATCTGGTGGTGCGCCAGATCACCGCCGCCCTGGGCCTGACCTCGCTCGGCGGCCACCCGCAGATGGTCCGCCCCCTGATCGCGCCCATGGCCGAAGGCGCCGCCGAGACCGAGCATGGTCCGCTGACCGACAAGGCCCGTTTCCGCATCCGCGGCATGGCCGCCGCCACCGACAACATCGGCCTGTTCTTCGGCGAGGACATCTTCATCGCCATCGGCTCCATCGTCCTGATCGTCGGCTTCCTGGAGCAGGCGGGGGTCAGGGTCGAGGCGCTGCACGTCTCGCTCTGGGCCATCCCCACCGCCGTCGTCGCCTTTATGGTCCATGGCGCCCGTCTGGCCCTGTTCGACCGGCAGGTGAAAAAGGACATGGCCGTCCCCGATGACGCCCCCGATTCCGCCGACAACGCGGAGGGCGGCCGATGATCACCCTTGCCCATGCCTATCTGGCCACCGGCCTGGTCTTCGCAGCCTTCTCCATCCTCAGCCTGCGTGATCCGCTGAATCCGACGCGGTTCCGCAGCGCCCTGTTCTGGGGTCTTCTGGCCCTGTCCATGCTGTTCGGCGACCAGTTGGGCGGTCTCGGCAACGGGCTTCTGGTCATCGCCCTGGTGGGCATCGGCGCCTCGGGCAAGCTGGGCGTCGGCAAGCCCGCCACCACCTCGCGCGAACAGCGTCAGGCCAGCGCCGAACGCTGGCGGAACGCCCTGTTTGTCCCCGCCCTTCTGGTGCCTCTGGTCGCGGTCGGCGGCACGCTTCTGGCCAAGCACACCCCCGCCGGAGCCTGGCTGATCTCGCCGGTGCAGACGACGCTGATCTCGCTCGGTCTGGGCTGCGTCGTGGCCTTGGTCGCGGCCATGGTCTGGTTCCGTCCGCCGGTCATGGCCCCGCTTCAGGAGGGGCGCCGCCTGATGGACTCGATCGGCTGGGCCGCCCTTCTGCCCCAGATGCTGGCCTCGCTGGGCGCGGTCTTCCTCGCCGCCGATGTGGGTCAGGTGGTCGGTGATCTGATCGCCGAAGTCATCCCCATGACCTCGGCCTTCATGGCGGTGTTCGCCTATTGCGCGGGCATGGCGCTGTTCACCATCATCATGGGCAACGCCTTCGCCGCCTTCCCCGTGATGACCGCCGCCATCGGCCTGCCCATCGTGGTGCATCAGTTCGGCGGCGACCCGTCCATCGTCTGCGCCATCGGCATGCTGGCCGGCTTCTGCGGCACGTTGATGACGCCCATGGCCGCCAACTTCAACGTCGTGCCCGCCAATCTGCTGGAGTTGCCAGACCGCAACGCGGCGCTGAACGGAGTCATCCGCGCCCAGCTTCCGACCGCACTGGTCATGCTGGGGGCCAATATGCTGCTGATGTACTTCCTCGCTTTCCGGTTCGGATCATGACGCAAACACTGGACGCTGCTCTCGCTTCCCGCTTCGCCGCCACAGCCCTGGGCCATGTGACGCGGGAATACCCGAACCACGTGATGCATGTGCTGACCGGGCCCCAGGACGCCCTTACGCCGCGCGACATGCATCCGATCTTTTTCGGCAGTTTCGACTGGCATAGCTGCGTCCACGGCTGGTGGACCCTGTTCACCCTCTACCGCCTGCATCCAGCCATGGCCGAGGCGGAGCGCATCCGCGCGCTGGCCGACGACCTGTTCACGCCGGAAAATGTCGCCGGTGAAGCCGCCTATCTGGCCCGCCCTGAAGCGCGAGGCTTTGAACGCCCCTATGGCTGGGCCTGGCTGCTGATGCTGGCCGCCGAGCTTGAGCGGCACGACAGCGACGAAGGCCGCCGCTGGGCCCAGACCCTGCGCCCTCTTGCGCAGATCTTCGCCGACAGGTTCAAAGCCTTCCTGCCTCTGGCCGACTATCCGGTGCGGACGGGCACGCATTACAACACCGCCTTCGCCCTGCGGCTGACACTGGATTACGCCGACGCCCATGACGCCGATCTGGCCGCCCTATGCCGCAGCGCCGCGCTGCGCTGGCACGCCGACGACCGCGATTGCCAGGCGTGGGAGCCGTCGCAGGACGAGTTCCTGTCGCCGGCCTTGATGGAGGCGGTTCTGATGCGGCGGGTGCTGCCCGCCTTCGGCTTCCAGACCTGGTTCGACGCCTTTCTGCCTGCGCTTGCAGAAGGGCGCCCCGCCACGCTTCTTTCGCCCGCGCGGGTGAGTGACCGCAGCGACGGCAAGATCGCCCATCTGGACGGATTGAACTTGAGCCGGGGGTGGTGCTGGCGCGAAGTCGTGGCTGGCCTGTCCGCCGAAGATCCCCGCCGCGCCGTGGGTCAGGCAGCAGCAGACACGCACCTCAACGCCGCCCTGCCGCATGTGACGGGCGACTATATGGGGGAGCACTGGCTGGCCAGTTTTGCGCTTCTGGCGCTTCTGGCGCAGCCCGCCGAAGGCTGATCGGCGGGCTGCGAAGACAAGGGGTCAACGCGTTGGCGGCGTGAACGCAAAAAGCCCCGCGGGCGGGGCCGGCGGGGCTTTTTGGGGAATGTTTGGGTGCGGGAGTAGGATTTGAACCTACGACCTTCAGGTTATGAGCCTGACGAGCTACCGGGCTGCTCCATCCCGCGGCAAACGGTAGTGCGAAGGAAGAAGGGTTCGAGATATGGGCGACAGCCCATTGATTACAATCATCTATCCGTCTGGTAGACCCGGCGGCGACCTACTCTCCCACGCCTTGAGACGGAGTACCATCGGCTCTGGAGGGCTTAACGACCGAGTTCGGAATGGGATCGGGTGGGGAACCTCCGACATAGCCACCAGGTCAACCAGGCGGATAGACGATTGTGAGAAGACATTGTCGTATTCGAAAAATCGAATGAGTTTTGCTGAGAAACGATCAAGCCGATCGGATTATTAGTACCAGTAAGCTTCATGGGTCGCCCCACTTCCACACCTGGCCTATCAACGTGGTAGTCTTCCACGATCCTCAGCGAAGCCTTGTTTTGAGGTTAGTTTCCCGCTTAGATGC